>VFQQ010000378.1_pt1 | contig 94541 bp, 66 predicted proteins | sample 3512341 | NCBI WGS metagenome assembly VFQQ01 (sample SAMN10412373, study PRJNA504923) | tailings metagenome | isolation source: Relicate 2 Philex TSF1 revegetated site | place: Philippines: Tuba, Benguet | collected 2017-08-29 | reverse complement strand
AGTACAGCGCGCGCAGGCCGAGGATGGCGAAGATGTTCGAGGTGTAGACGATGAAGGGATCGGGCGTGATCGCGAAGATCGCCGGCACCGAGTCGATCGCGAACACCACGTCGGCGATCTCGACCAGCACCAGGCAGAGGAACAGCGGCGTGGCGAACCACAGCAGCTTGCCGCCCGGGCCGGCCTGCTTGACGAAGAAGCTCTGGCCGTGGAGTTCCTGCGTGAGGCGCATGCGCTTCTTGAGGAAGCCCAGCACCCGGTTGTTGGCGATGTCCGGCTCGGAGTCGATCGACATCAGCATCTTGACGCCGGTGGCGATCAGGATCACCGCGAACACGTAGAGGATCCACGAGAAGTTCATCACCAGGGCCGCGCCCAGGCCGATCATCATCGCGCGCAGCACGATCACGCCGAGGATGCCCCAGAACAGCACGCGGTGCTGGTAGATCCGCGGCACGGCGAAGTAGGTGAAGATCATCGAGATGACGAAGACGTTGTCCATCGCCAGCGCCTTCTCGACCAGATAGCCGGTCAGGTACAGCTTGACCGCCTCCCAGGCCTTGGCCTCAGCGGTTGGCAGGTTCGCGATCTGTGGATCGATCGCCTTCTCGCTGCCGTACTGGTAGTAGATGAACCACACGGCCACGGCCCAGAGCAGGCCCAGACCGATGTACAGCGCCGACATCCACAGGCTTTCCTTGACGTCGATCTCGTGCGCTTCCTTGTGCAGGACGCCGAGATCGAAAACGAGGATGGCCAGCACCGCGCCGAGAAACGCGAGCCACACCCAGACGGGCATACCGAGCCAGAGGCCAGTCAACAGTTCCATGAGTCACTCCGAAGGCGATCGCTAGTTCGATGCCCGGCCTCGCAGTGAGGCGTGGAGGTTCCGTACGGCGGGCCTGAGCATCGGTCAACGACTCCGACATCGCCATGCATTGCACATGACCAGAGGGGCCCGCAGTCGCCGGTGGAGTCTCTGCGCGCGAAAGTGAATCGCATGTGAAAGCGGCGCGAGACGACTCGCGCCGCCAGGCGGCCGCTTGTGCCGCTCAGACGAATGGCCGCATGGCCCGCGAGCCGGTGCTCAGAGCGTGTGAAAGATCCAGACGCCGTAGCGAGGGCGTCTCTGGACGGTCGCGGCAAAGTGCGGTACGTGAATTCGAGGGAGTTTGGCGAGCTGGTGACCGCGGAATTGGCGTAGCGCGCTGCCGCCACGGGCGTCCAGAGGCGGCCGCAGTAGACGGATGGTTTCTTCACATGCTCTCAGTTCTCGAATCCGCTGCGGAACAGCCAGGACCCGTACTGCAGGCTCACGAACCTGGGGCGCGATCCGATCAGCACGCCTTCCGTGGTGATGGCTCCGACGGCGAAATTGATGGCGCTGCCATCCACCTCGCTGCGCGGGATCGCGACGTCCAGTTCGATGCGCGAACCGGGGGCGAGGTAGACGCGCCCGATGGCGTCGGGGCAGGTCGCATTGCCGTAGAAGCGGCACTGCGTGCGCGCGCTGTTGGAGGTCGAGAGCGCGAAATAGGCGTCGATGAGACTGCTGGGGCCGCGGTTGTCGAGCTCGACCGTCCACTGCAGGTGCTCGTCGGGCAGCAGCACCGGCGCCGCATCGAGCAGGCGCACGCCGATATCGAACTCACCCACGAGGCGCAGCCAGGTGGCATCGATGTTCAGCGCCGGGCCGTCGACAGTGGGTGCGTTTTCGGAATCGACATAGCCCGAAACCAGGCGAAGGCCGCGCGCGTCCGGGTTCGACAGCAGCGGCAGATAAAGCGTCGGCAGACCTTGGCCGGGCTGCAGCGCCCCGAGCCAGCAGCGCACGGTCTGGATCGCGGTGCGCGTACAGGGGCCATCGGCTTGCAGGCCGATGTCGGCATCCTCGCGCAGGGTCAGCACCACATCGGACGCGGCCGCGGGTCCGAGGCTGGCGACGGTTGATCGGGTGCTCGCCACGCGTCCCGCCGCGACCACCTGCGGCTCGACCCCGATCTGCAGGCTGAAGTCGGAGTAGTAGCCCTCCAGCTTCAGGGCTTCCGCCCATGCGGGTGCATCCATGGCGATCCAGCAGAGGCTGGCCAGAGAGCCGGCAAACAACAGGCGCTGTGCCGCGCCCTTCAATCTAGTCGTCGACATTAGAACCCCAGATTTCAGTCATTCCGGCGCATGGGCGCCGGCGCAAGCCGCGCAGGCGGCGGCAGGAGCATCAGGACACACCAAACCCAAAACCAGACGCGCAGCGCGCTGGCCTCGAACAGGCACACAAACAGGAAGGAAACCCCCATCGCAGCCGGCAGCCCACCCGCCGGCGCGCGCAACCTTAATGTGAAGACAATCACACTGGCAAGCCCTAGCAGCAGCCCGCCGGAACACAGCAGCTCCAGCGGCAGGCTGTGCGGCCACGGCGTCAGACGCGGGTCGATCAGGCTCGCGCCCTGCAGCACCTCCGGATAGGCCGTGACGAAGCCATGCGGCCCAACGCCGAGCCAGGGATTCGCGACGAACAGCGCCCATGCCGCCTGCCACAGCTGCAGGCGCGCGCCACCGCTTGCCAGCCCCTTGCCCGTCAGGCTTACGAGGAGCAAGGCAAGCCCGACGGCTGCGATCGCGAAGCCGGCAGCACGGCGGTGCCGGCGGCCAGTGAGCTCAAGTGCGATCGCGACCGCCAGCACGAGCACGCCCAGCCGGGACTGCAGGACCAGCAGCGCCAGCAGCAGCGCGCTTGCGCCGAGCACCGTGAGCAGCCCGGCCGCCGGGCGCGACGCCGATCGCGACCAGCGCCACCACAGCGGCCAGAGGCATCCCAGCCACGCAAGGTCGTTGGGGACCACCAGCCATGGAATGGCTGCGAGCTCCACCAGACGTTCGGGGTGCGTCTCGGGCAGCTGCCGGACGATGGCAAGACAGGCGTGGAGACCCAGCGCTGTCAGCGCGCAGACGCTGGCCTTGAATGCCAGCCCGGGTCGCGACAGTTCGGCGCGCGGCAGCACGATCGCGCAGACCACGGCAATGAGGGTAGGCACAGAGAGTGCGAGGGCGCGCTCCGGCACCTGTGCCAGCACCGCGGCGAGCAGCCAGACGAGGCCGAAACCGGCGATAGCCAGTTCGAGCGCGCTCGGCGCTCTTGCCAGATCGACCTGACCGAGCAGGCCGGCGACGCACAGCCCGAGCAGCAGGGCGGGCAGCGCCAGCGTCATCGACGCCGCATGCGCATGCAGCACGACGAACGCTCCCCAGCCCATGGCCGCCCAAGGCATCTGCAGCGCGATAGAGAACCTCATTGGGCCTGCCCCGGAACCCCCCGGCCCGCGGCTGCGGGCGATCGCCGCATTGTCGCAGAGCCGGCAAGGGCCGCACCCAAGCGATTGAGCCGACGCGCGCTGCGGCTCAGCCGGATTCCATCGCGTCCAGGAGCTGCCTGACCTCCTCGCGAAGCGACGCGAGGCGACCCGGGTCGAGCGACGTGGAACATGCCAGGCGCGCAGGCACGCCCTGTGCCTGCACGCGCAGGGCCCTGCCCTCGGCGCTCAGATCGACGAACACGCGGCGCTCGTCCTCGCTGCAGCGTTTGCGCACCACGAGCCCCGCCGCCTCCAGCCGCTTCAGCAGTGGCGTCAGCGTGCCGGAATCGAGATGCAGGGCCTCGCCAAGCTCGCCGACGCTGCGCCGGCCGTGCTGCCACAGCACCAGCATGACCAGGTACTGCGGATAGGTCAGGCCGAGCGGCTCCAGCAGTGGCCGGTACAGCCGCTGGATGCGGTTGCTGGCCGCATACAGCGCGAAGCACAGCTGCTGGTCGAGGTGCAGCGGATCGGGCATGCCCGCCGCGCAGGCCAGGGCTTTGGGCTCGGACTTGGCGGCGGACATGGCGCGGATCAGTCGGCCAGGAAGGGATAGTCGGTGTAGCCCCGGGCGCCACCGCCGTACAGGGTGCCGGCATCCAGCGCATTCAGCGCGCGGCCCTCACGCAGGCGGCGGACCAGATCCGGGTTGCTGATGAAGGGGCGGCCGAAGCAGAACAGGTCGGCGGCACCACTGGCGAGACGCGCTTCGGCGAGTGCCAGGTCATAGCCGTTGTTGACCATCCACGGTCCCTTGAACTTCGCGCGCAGCGCGGCGAAGTCGAAGCCCGGGTCGATCTCGCGATCGCCGCCGGTGGCGCCTTCGATCACATGCACATAGGCCAGCGCATGCGCGCCGAGGCGCTCGACCGCGCGCTCGAACAGGACCTGCGGCTGGCTGTCGCTGACGTCGTTGAAGGGCGAGACCGGCGAGAAGCGGACGCCGACGCGCTCGGCGCCGACGGCTGCGACCACCGCATCCATGACGTCCACGAGGAAGCGGGTGCGATTCTCGATGCTGCCGCCATAGGCGTCGTCACGGTGATTGCTGCCGTCGCGCAGGAACTGGTCGATCAGATAACCGTTGGCGGCGTGCACCTCGACGCCGTCGAAGCCAGCCTCGATCGCATTGCGCGCAGCCTGGGCGTAGTCGGCGACGGTGGCCTGGATGTCGTCCACGCTCATCGCGCGCGGCGCCGACACATCGACGAAGCCCTCGGTGGTGAAGGTCTTGCTCTTGGCGGTAATCGCGGACGGCGCGACAGGTGCCGCGCCATTCGGTAGCAGCGAGCTGTGCGAGATGCGGCCGACGTGCCACAGCTGGATGAAGATGCGCCCGCCAGCGGCGTGGACGGCCGCGGTGACGCGCTTCCAGCCGGCGATCTGCTCGGGCGAGTAGATGCCCGGCGTATCGAGGTAGCCCTGCCCCATCGGTGAGATCTGGCTGGCCTCGGTGATGATCAGTCCGGCGCTGGCGCGCTGGCGGTAGTACTCGACGGTCAGGTCGGTCGGCGTGCGGCCGGCGCCGGCGCGATTGCGCGTCAGCGGCGCCATGACGAAGCGGTTGGCGAGCTCGATGCTGCCGAGCTTGAAGGGGGCGAACAGGGGGGAGGTGTTCGTGCTCATGGATGTCCTGGGAGAAAGCGCGGCATGCGCGGGGCGCGCAGGGTGCCGAGCGCTGGGTGAGCATCCTGTGCGCGGCGACAGGGAGGGTTCCGGCAACCTCGCGCCGGCAACCCTGCGCACGCGGATCCATTACCGGGCTGGCTCCGGCTGGGGCCACGCGGTGAACGCGGCACCAGCCGCGGCGCAAGGGCTCAGGCTGCGCTGCCGCGCACCGTCACCTCGATATTGCCGCGGGTCGCCTTGGAGTACGGGCAGACCTCATGGGCGCCATCGGCCAGAGCCTGGGCGGTGGCGCCATCGACGCCGCCGACGTGGGCGTGCAGGCGCACGGCCAGACCGAAGCTGGTCTCGTCCTTGCCGATATCGACCTCTGCCTCGACCTTGGCGCTGCTGATCGAGACGCCGCGATTGCGCGCGACCAGGCGCAGCGCGCCTTCGAAGCAGGCCGCGTAGCCCGCGGCAAACAGCTGCTCGGGGTTGGTGGCGCCACCCTTGCCGCCCAGGCCGGTGGGCAGCTGCAGCTGCTGGTCGATGAAGCCGTCATCCGAGGTGACGCGACCTTCGCGGCCGCCGACAGCAGTGGCACGTGCGGTGTAGAGCGGGGTCATGCGGAATCTCCTGCGTGGTTCGGGGAAACCGCACATTAAATTGCATGCAATCGAATTGCAAGCGTCCAAATGTCAGCCTTCAGTGAAGGCGGCCCACCGATCACGCCTGCAGCCAGCGCCCGCCGCTGACCCGATCGCGGGCTTCGAGATCCTGCCAGGTCGCCACATCGGCGAAACCGGCAGCCTGCAGCAGTGCGCGCGCGCCGGCACCCTGCGCCTGCCCATGCTCGACCAGCAGCCAGCCGCCGGCATCGAGGTGCGCTGGTGCATCCGCAACGATGCGGCGGATGTCGTCGAAGCCATCGGCGCCCGACGCCAGCGCACTCCGCGGCTCGAAGCGCAGGTCGCCCTGGTCGAGGTGCGGATCGTCGGCCTCGATGTAGGGCGGATTGCTCAGCACCAGGTCAAAGCGTTCGCCGCGCCACGGCGCCCACCAGTCGCCGCGGGCGAAGCGGACGCGCTGCAGCCCCAGCGATTCCGCGTTCTGTTCGGCGACCGCGAGCGCCTCGGCGCTGGCATCGCTGGCAAACACCTGCAGCTCCGGCCGCGCCTTGGCGATGGCCAGGGCGATCGCACCGCTGCCTGTCCCAAGGTCCAGCACGCGCAGGCCTGCGCGACGCGGCAGGCGCGAAAGCGCCAGCTCGACCAGCAGCTCGGTCTCGGGCCGCGGGATCAAGGTGGCGGTACTGAGCTTGAGCAGCACGCCATGGAACTCGCGCTGGCCGAGCAGGTAGGCCACGGGCTCGCCGTCCACGCGCCGCGCCAGCAGCCGGCGGAAGTCGTCCGCACGCGAGCGCTCGACGGGCTCATCGGCATGCGCGAACAGCCAGGCTCGGCTCACGCCCAGCGCGTGCATCAGCAGCAGCTCGGCCTCGCGCGCTGCCTCATCGCCGGTGAGCCGATCGCGGGCCTCCCGCAGCAGGCATCGAACGTGGGTCGCGGATTCGGTGTTGGAGGGCAAGTCCGGGCTCATGCGCACAGTGTCGCAGAGGCGGCGCTGCGGCATCATCCGCGCATGTCCGCTCCCCGTATCGATGCGCTCTCGCGCCTTCTCGACGATGGCTTCCGGCTGTGGTGGCGCGGCCTGCGCTGGACTGCGCCGCTGGCCCTGCTCGGCGCCCTGCCCTCACTGCGGCGGATGCTGGCCCTGCCCACGCTGGCCGAACTGCAGGCGGATCCGGAAGGCGCGAGCCTCGCCGTCATCGAGCCGTTGATGCAGTCCGGAACCTGGCTGTGGTGGGGCTTCAGCGCACTGATGGGCCTGTGGCTGGCGGGCGCGCAGCTGCGCATTCTGGATGGGCTGCTGCACGGTGAACCGCCGCAGGCGCTGCGCTCGCTCGGTCTGGCGACACTGCGCCTGCCGTTGCTGGCGCTGTCGACCTCGCTCTATCTCGTCGCTTGCGCCCTGCCGCTGCTGCCGCTGCTGGCCTTCAACGCCTGGCTGGGACTGCAGGGGCTGGAGCTGGTGCCGACGCTGCTGCTGAGCATGCTCGGCAGCCTGCTGGCGGTGCTGCCGATCGCCTGGATCGCGGTGCGTCTGCTGTTCCTGCCCGTCGCAGCAGCGCTTGAGGGCCTGGGGCCGGTGCGCGGCCTCCAGCGCAGCCGCGCCATGGTGGCCGGACAGTGGTGGCGTCTGCTGGTGTTCCTGTCGATACCGCTCACCGTCTACGGCGTCGCCGCTGCCGCGGCGATGGCCCTGCCGCTGACGCTGGCAACCGTTCTTGGCACCGAAGCGGCAGCGCTGCTGGGCACACTGGCAGGGCTGCTCACCGCGGCGCTGGGCATCCCGATGCTGTACGCCTGCCTGGTCTGCGCCTACCGCGAGCGATCCGCGCCGCAGGGCGGTTGAAGTGCAGCTTCAGTGGCGAAGCAGCTGCACGCCCTGGATCAGGCTCGACAGCACGAAGCCGCTCAGGAAGAACAGGTAGGACAGGCGCAGGTAGCGGTACTTGAAGCGCGACAGGTAGAAGCCAAGGCCGTACAGATCGCGCGCCATGGTCCGGTAGATGTTGCCCTGCCCCTGCATGTGGCTGGCGATCTCGCGCTCGAATCGCTCGCGCGAGAGCTCGGCGAAGTGGCCGAAGAACAGCAGGTTGAAGCCCGGCGGCAGCGGCCCTTCCGGATCCTTCATGCGGATCGGCCGGTACTTCGGCAGCACCGCCAGCACGGCCAGGAACAGCGCGAACAGGGTGAAGCCCGCCAGCACCGCCATCGCCAGGCGCAGATCCGGGTCGTTGAGCCGCGAGACGCTCAGCGTCAGCACGATCGAAGACACCGTCAGCAGGATGTTGGCCTTCATGTCGGCCATGGTCGACAGCTGCACGTGGTGTTGCTGCGCGGTGCGCAGAATCACATCCGCCGTGTTGCGCTCGGGCACCGACTGGAAGGCATCGAGCGCACTGCGTTCGGCGCCGCTGGATAGCTCTTCGGGGCGTGTCTCGGTGCTCATGCGAGGTCGGCGCGGCGCGCGTGGCGGTGAGGCTCGCCACTTTACGCAAAGCGCCGCCGCCACGTATCGCGCCGGCGTTTCAGCCGGCGCGCGTGCCGCCCACGGTCATCGACTCGATCTTGAGCGTGGGCTGGCCCACGCCGACCGGCACGCTCTGGCCGTCCTTGCCGCAGATGCCCACGCCCGCGTCGAGCTTCAGGTCATTGCCGACCATGCTGACGCGGCTCATCGCCTCCGGGCCGTTGCCGATCAGCGTCGCGCCCTTGACCGGCGCGGTGATGCGGCCGTCCTCGATCAGGTAGGCCTCGCTGGCCGAGAACACGAACTTGCCCGAGGTGATGTCGACCTGGCCGCCGCCGAAGTTGGGCGCGTACAGACCGCGCTTGACCGAGCGGATGATCTCTTCCGGATCGCTCTCGCCCGCGCGCATGTAGGTGTTGGTCATGCGCGGCATCGGCAGGTGGGCGAAGCTCTCGCGGCGGCCGTTGCCGGTGGGCGCGACGCCCATCAGGCGCGCATTGAGGCTGTCCTGCATGTAGCCGACCAGCCGACCGTTCTCGATGAGCGTGGTGCACTGGGTCGCGCAGCCCTCGTCGTCGACGTTGAGCGAGCCGCGGCGACCGTCGAGCGTGCCGTCATCGACGATGGTGCACAGGCTGGATGCCACCTGCTCGCCCATGCGGCCGGCGTAGGTGCTGGTGCCCTTGCGGTTGAAGTCGCCTTCCAGGCCATGGCCCACGGCTTCGTGCAGCAGCACGCCCGGCCAGCCGGGGCCGAGCACCACCGGCATGCTGCCGGCCGGCGCGTCGACGGCATCGAGATTGACCAGGGCCTGGCGCAGGGCCTCGCGGGCAAACTCGAAGGCCAGGCCACCCTGCAGCAGTTCCGGGTAGCTGTAGCGCCCCCCGCCGCCGGCATAGCCCTGCTCGCGGCGGCCGTTGTGCTCGACGATCACCTGCACATTGCAGCGGACCAGCGGGCGCACGTCGCCGGCGAGGATGCCGTCGGAGCGCGCAACCAGCACCGTGTCGACCACGCCCGCGAGGCTGACGATCACCTGGCGCACGCGCGCATCGGCGCTGCGCACGAAGGCGTCGACCTCGCGCAGCAGGCGGACCTTGGACTCGCTGTCCAGGCTGTCGATCGGATCCAGCGGCGCATACAGGCTGCGGCCCTGCGACTGCAGCAGCGGGCGCGCCGTGCCCTCCTGCCCGGCACGGGCGATCGCACGGGCTGCGCCGGCGGCCTCCAGCAGCGCGGGCAGGCGGATCTCGTCGGAGTAGGCGAAGCCGGTCTTCTCGCCGCTGATCGCGCGCAGGCCGACGCCCTGCTCGATGCTGTGAGCACCTTCCTTGACGATGCCGTCCTCCATCATCCAGCTCTCATGCCGGCTGTTCTGGAAGTAGAGATCGGCGAAGTCGATGCCCGGGCTCATCAGGCGTGCGAAAACGTGTTCCAGCTGCTGGGCTTCGAGGCCGGCAGGCGCCAGCAGGCGGGATTCGGCGAGGGCGAGTGCGGTAGTCATCGGCGCAGGATGGGGCTGCGGGAGTGAAGGCGCAAGCGAGGCGGCTTGGCGAGGTGTTGAAGCGGGCGTGCGGGTGACGCTTGCATGGGGAGGCGAATCGCGCCCAGACGAACGGCGTGACCGGGGCGAGCCTTGAGGTCACGGTGGGCCAGGGCCCAGGCTGGCAGCTTGTTGAAAAACTCCCTTCCCGGTCGTTTTTCGAGTCGGCGGTCCGGCGCAGGTCCGTACCGCCTCACGACGCATCCAGCGCTTACGCGCTCGATACGTCGCTCCGGCCATCCATGGCCGGTCTAGCAGGCTGTTTTTTCAACAGCCTGCTATGGCTGACGAAGTGGCGGCTCGCGCTCGGGGCCGCGGTCGATCACTTCGATCTGCGGTTCGTCCCAGCTGCCGTTGACGCTGTAGAGCGTGCGGTTCATCTGCTTCATGGGCGCGTTCAGTACGGCCTGCGCGACCGCACCAACGGCGGCGCCCGCGGGCCCCGCGGTGATCGCGCCCAGCGCGGGCAGCACGCTGCCGGTGCGCGGCAGCACTTCCACCTGCAGCTCGTAGTCGCGCGCGGCGAGTCCGGTGCGGCCGCGCAGCTTGATCTCGGCCGCCGGGCCGTCGATCCGCAAGTCCTCGGTCACAGCATTGCCGCCGGCCAGTTGGAAGCTGCCTTCGATCGAAGTGAAGGCCAGGCCGGAACGGAAGAAGTCGCTGAAATCCAGCGCCAGGCGGCGTGGAATCTCGGCGAGGCTGAGCAGACCGAGAAAGCGGCCCGCGCCGGGTTCGAGTTCGGGCACCCTGCCCTTGCCCACCGTCAAGCGCAGCTGGCCGTCAGCGACCGCAAAAGCGAAATTGGCGGGGCCACCCTGCCAGCGCAGGTCCATGTCCGCGCGGGTCTTGCCGCCCTGCACCAGCGGGGTGATGCCCAGCGCGCCCAGCATGCGGCCGAGATCGTCGCCGCTGAAGCCGAGGGTGAAGCGGCTCTCGCTGCCCGTGAGGCTGCGGCTCCAGTCGCCGCGGATGTCGATCGCGAGGTCATCGGAACGCGCCTGCAGTTTTTCCACCAGCTGGCCATCCGGGCCGCGCCGGGTCAGCAGCTCCAGTCGCCCCAGCTGGATCTTGCCGAAAGCGGCGTCCTCGACCTGCAGGTCGATCGGCGGCAGCGCGGTGGGGTCGGGCTCGTCGACGCGCCGCGGTGGCGCGCCGAGCGTTTCCTCGGGGCCGGGTGGCCAGTGCAGACGCTCGAAGCGCGCCAGCACCGGCGCACTGGCGTCAATCGGCCAGTCGATGCGGCCGCGCGCGGCGTCGCCGTCGAGCTGGATCTCGCGTTGCCCGTCGGTGCCGATGCGGAACTGCAGGCGCTGGTCAGGCAGGCCGCGTTCGCCCACGCGCAGCTGGCCGGCGACGAGATCGATGCTGTCGATCGAAATGCCCTGGCCGCCGCCGCCCATCGCCAGCGCAACCCAGGCCGGCGCATCCAGCACCGAGGTGGTGCCGCGCACGGCCAGCCCCTGCGCAGGCAGATCGAAGGGCGGCTCGGCGCCGAAGGACGCCACGCCGCGGAAGTCGGCGGCGTTCTCGCCGGGCGCACCCAACAGTCGCAGCAGACGACCGAGGCGCAGATCGAGGCCTCCGCCGGCCAGCGGCAGATCGATGCGCAGGTCGAGCGGCAGAGCGTCTTCGCTGCCCTTGCGCAGGGGCGCGGGCAGCTTCAGCTCGGTGCCCGCCAGATCCGAGCGTACGCGCAGCTGCGGCCGCGCCCTGTCCGCGGCCTGGTTCGCGTCACTGGTCTCGGCTGGCTCTGCCGCCGCGCCCGACGTCGGCACATGGAAGTCCAGCGTCCAGCCGGAGCGCCCGGCAAGGTAGGGCTCAAGCCAGTGCAGCTCGGGCCGCAGGGCGAGCAGCGAATCCGGGCTGAAGCTGCCGGTGAGACTGGCCTCGAACTGGTGCCCGGGCTCGGCGCAGAAGCTGCCGGCGGCGAGGCTCAGGCTGGCCGGCTGGCCGTCGAAGCGGACGCCGAGCGCATCCGCACTGAATCCGGCGCGGGTGAAGCGCACACGCCCGCTGGCAGCGCCGAAACGCAGGCCCCACTGGCTGTCGGTGAGGTCGGCGTCGGCCAGGTCGACCTGGCCATCAAGCTCCAGTTCGCCCAGCTCCTTCTTCAGCGGCGCCACCAGACGCACCCGCGCCTCGCCGCGCCCGCCAATGTTCAGGCCGCGCATGTACTCGCCGAAGCGCCGCCACAGCGGCGTTTCGCGCAGCAGGGCGAGCAGGCGGCCGCCCTCGGCGCCGCCCTCCATGTCGAGCGCCAGTACGGGGGCGGCGAAATCGGCGATGCCACCGGCAGCGCGGGTCACCGGCACGCCCAACACGCGCGCCGACACTTCGCCATCGAGGCTGTTGTTGAGAAAGCGCGCCCAGCCCTCGACCCGCGTGCCGATCGGCCAATCCGGCAGATAGTCCAGCACCACGTCGCGCACTTCGGCGCGCGCGTCGAAAACCCCTTGGGCTGCAGCGAAGGGCCAGTCGTCGAGATCACCGCGGACCAGCGCCACGCCGGACACGAGCTCGCCGTCGACCAGCGCACGCTCCAGCCACTCGACGGTCTTCGGCGGCATGCGGTTGCGCACCCAGAAGCGGTGCGACGCGCTGATCGGGCCCGGATCGACCACCGCGCGCAGGTCCAGGCTCGGGCGCTCGCCATTGCCGTCGAGCCAGGCGGCGCCCTCGATCGTCGCGCCGAAGTCGGGGCCCTGCACGCGCAGCGGGGTGAGCTCGATGCGCGGGCCCTCGACATCGCGCCACAGGGTCAAGGCACCTGACAGCGCGGCAGGCAGCGGCGCGCGCAGACTCTCGGGCGCATCGAGCACGAACTCCGGCGCATCGAGGTCCACCGCCAGCAGGCCGCCGTGCGCGTGGATGCGACCGCTCAATCCCGAAAATCCGGGGCGCGCGCCAACCGCCGCAAGCCCGAGGTCGGACAGGCGCGCCTGCAAATCGATACGCTCGCCACCCGACCAGCCGAGTTCGAGATCCTGCAGGCGTCCGCGCGGCTGCGCCTCGTGCAGCCAGGCCATCAGCGCCGGGTCGACGGTGGTCAGCGCCGGCAGCAGCTCGGCGAAGGCCGCGAACTCCAGGCTGTCGAGGCGCAGGGCGAGGCGTTCATCCTGCCAGCGCAGATCCAGACCCGTTTGCGATCGGCCGGCCTGTGAGCGCAGCTCGAAGCGCGGCAGGCTCAAGCGCCAGCCGCCATCCTCACGCTGCAGCCAGGCCTGCAGCTCAAGCGCATCGAGTTCGGCGGCCGGGGCGTCGGCCACGGCGCTGCGCGGGCGCAGCCGCAGCGATTCGATGCGGGCGATGCTGTCGACCTCGGCGACCCGCCCTTCCTGCACGCGCAGCCACAGGTCGAGATCGGCACGGCCGGAATCGAGCCCCAGACCCGCAAGCTGGCTGCCCTGCAGCCAGGAAGGCAGATCCAGCGCGCGCGCGCCGAGGTGCAGGCGACCTTCCTGCAGGCGGGTGTCGAGCTCGCCGGTCAGGCGCAGCGGCGGGCTGTCCTCGGCGTGCACGCGCAGGGCGAAGCGAAAGCTGCCGCCGACGGTGCGCAGGCGCGCGTCGATACGATCGAGGCGGACATCGAAATCGGCGTAGCGGTCCTCGATGACCAGGGCGCCGTCGAACAGCTCCAGCTCACCGATCCGCTCCAGCTGGGCAAGCGCCTCCTCGATGTCGAGACCCGCGCCACCGCGCAGCCCACGCGCCTGCCACTGCCCCTCGATGCTGCGCGCAAGCTCCAGGCTGAGACCTTCCGCACGAAGGCTGAGCAGCGGCTGGCCCGGGAACAGTCCGGTGTAGACATTCACCCGCACCCGCGCCGACCCCATGTTGAGCCCGCCGGCGCCGTCGGGATCACCGCCGATGTGCAGATCGCGCAGATCCAGCACCGGCCCGCGGCGCGTCCAGCGCGCCTGCACCCCGCTGATCCGCACCGGCTGGCCGATGCGCTGCTCCAGCCAGCGGGCGACATCCTGCGGATGCTGCTCCAGCACCGGCAGCAACTGGTGCGCCAGCGCCACCAGCACCGCCGCGCAGATAAGCAGCAGCGCCAGGGCCACGCCGAGCCAGCGGCGCAGGCGCTTCAGCGCTCGGCGCAGCGGATGGCTCACAGCAGGACCACGTCGTACTGCTCTTGCGCGTAGTTGTCGTCGGCCTGGAAACGGATGGTCTTGCCGATGAACTCCTCCAGCTCGGCGACCGCACTGGACTCTTCCTCCAGGATCCGCGCCACCACTTTCGGCGAGGCCAGCACCAGCAGCTTCTGCGCGTCGAACTGGCGCACCGCACGGGTGATCTCGCGGAAGATCTCGTAGGTGACCGTTTCGGTCGTCTTCACCGTGCCGCGCCCGCTGCAGGCGTTGCAGGGCTCGCAGAGCTGGCGTTCCAGGCTGTCGATGGTGCGCTTGCGGGTCATCTCGACCAGGCCCAGCGGCGAGAACTCGTAGACCGTGGTTTTGGCGTGGTCGCGGGACAGCGACTTCTCGAGCTGGCGCAGCACCTGGCGGCGGTGCTCGGCGTCGGTCATGTCGATGAAGTCGATGATGATGATGCCGCCGAGGTTGCGAAGCCGCAGCTGCCTTGCCACCGCCTGGGCCGCTTCGAGGTTGGTCCGGTAGACGGTCTCCTCCAGATTGCGGCTGCCCAGGAAGGCACCGGTGTTGACGTCGACCGTGGTCATCGCCTCGGTCTGGTCGATGACGAGATAGCCGCCGGACTTCAGCGGCACCTCCTTCTGCATGGCGCGCTGGATCTCGTCCTCGACGCCGTAGAGATCAAAGATCGGGCGTTCGCCGGGGTAGTGCTCGATGCGCAGCGCCAGCTCCGGCATGAACTGGCTGGCGAATCGCAGGGTGCGCTCGAAGGTCTCGCGCGAGTCGACCCGCACCTTCTCCACTTCGTCGTGCAGCAGATCGCGCAGGGCGCGCAGCGGCAGCGAGAGGTCTTCGTAGATGCAGCTGCCGACCTTGCTTTGTTGCGAACCCGCCTGGATCGCGTCCCACAGCTTGCCGAGATAGGCGAGATCCTCGGCCAGGGCCTCGGCCGGCTGGCCGTCGGCATTGGTGCGCACGATGTAGCCCAGGCTGGAGCCGTTCGACAGCTCGCCGATCGCCGACTTGAGGCGGGCGCGCTCGGCCTCGTCCTCGATCCGCGCCGACACGCCCAGCACCCGGCTGTAGGGCAGCAGGACCAAATAGCGCGAGGGAATGCTGAGCTGGGTCGTCAGCCGCGCGCCCTTGCTGCCGATCGGGTCCTTGACCACCTGCACCACGACCTCCTGGCCCTCGCGGACCAGCTCCGAGATCGGCGGCGTCGGCGAAGGCGGCGGCGGCTCGTCGCCATCCGGCGGCAGCGGCAGCGCGGTCGGCAGTCGCAGGATGTCGGAGGCGTGCAGGAAGGCCGCGCGCTGCAGGCCGACCTCGACGAAGGCGGCCTGCATGCCCGGCATGACCCGGATCACCTTGCCCTTGTAGATGTTGCCGACATAGCCGCGGCGCGAGGCCCGCTCGATGTGGACCTCCTGCAGCATGCCGTTTTCGACCACCGCGACGCGGGTTTCGCGCGGGGTGACGTTGATCAGGATCTCTTCGGACAAGGGAAGGCCACGGCGGAGTCGGAATCCCGGCACTTATAGCGGACGACGCCTGAACCGGCCAGCCCGCCGCGGGCCCTGCGCATGGTGCCGCCCCGTGCTTCCTCAGAACGGAATGTCGTCGTCGTCGAAGCCGTTGTCCGGCGGCGCCTGTCTCGACGGTGCGGGCGCATTGCCGCGCGGGGCTGCGCGCTCGGGGCGATCGCCGCCGCGGCTGTAGCCACCGCCGGATTCGCGTGCGCCGCCGCCTTCGCCGCCGCGCATGCCGCCGCCTTCACCACCGGCGCCGCCCAGCATCTGCATGTCGTTGGCGATGATGTCGGTGCTGTAGCGCTCGATGCCGTCCTTGTCGGTGTACTTGTCGGTGCGCAGGCTGCCCTCGACATAGACCTGCTTGCCCTTGCGCAGGTACTCCGCGGCGATCTCGGCCAGCCGGCCGAACATCTTCACGCGGTGCCACTCGGTGCGCTCCTGCTTCTGACCGGTCTGCTTGTCGGTCCAGCTCTCGTTGGTGGCGAGGCGCATCGAGGTGATCGCCGAGCCGGAGGCGGTGTAGCGGGTTTCAGGATCGGCGCCGAGGGTGCCGACGATGATGACCTTGTTGATGCCACGGGCCATGCGAGCGGTGTCCTTTGTTCTTCTGGGCCGCGCCAGCGGCCGGATGCGGGCGGCCGCCGTCATGGCGGCGGCCGGTGGAGGCGCAGTATAGCGGCTGCGCTTTGGCGCCTCGCCAGCGCGATGTTGCCGACTCGCGGATGCGAATCCGGCGCGGCCGGGTGTAGGAAATCTGCCGAGGCTCGCATCGGCTGCACGCCGGCCCGCCGCTATAATCCGGCCCATGAATGCCGCCGTCCTGCCCCCTCGCCCCCGCCCTGCCCTGCGACTCCCCGAAATCCAGGGCCTGGTGTCTGCCGACATGGAGGCCGTGAACCGGCTGATCCGCGAGCGGCTCGCCTCGGACGTCGTGCTGATCAACCAGATCTCCGAACACATCATCGCCGCCGGCGGCAAGCGGCTCCGGCCCATGCTGGTCCTGCTGGCCGCGCGCGCGCTCGGCTACCGCGGCGGCGACCATCTGCAGATGGCGGCCATCATCGAGTTCATCCACACCTCGACCCTGCTGCACGACGATGTGGTCGACGAATCCGACCTGCGGCGCGGACGCAAGACCGCCAATGCCCTGTGGGGCAATGCGGCCAGCGTGCTAGTCGGTGATTTCCTCTACTCGCGCAGCTTCCAGCTGATGGTCGAGCTCGACCGCATGCCGGTGATGCGCATCCTCGCCAACACCACCAATGCGATCGCCGAGGGCGAGGTGCTGCAGCTGCTGCACGTGCACAACCCGGACACCGACGAGGCCGCCTACCTGCGCGTGATCGAGCGCAAGACGGCCGTGCTGTTCGCCGCTGCCACGCGCCTCGGCGCACTGCTTGCCGGCGCTACCGAAGCACAGCAGGCGGCAATGGAGCGCTTCGGGCTGGCGCTCGGCTACGCCTTCCAGATCGCCGACGACGTGCTCGACTACACGGCCGATGCCAGCACGCTCGGCAAGAACCTCGGCGACGATCTGGCCGAGGGCAAGGCCACCCTGCCCCTGATCCATGCATTGACCCGCGTCGACGCCGACACCCGCGCGCGCGTGGCGGCTGCGATCGAGCAGGGCGATACCGGGGCGCTGCCCGAGATCGTCGACGCCATCCGCGCCAGCGGCAGCCTGGACTACAGCCAGCAGATCGCCCGCCGCTACGCCGACGAGGCGATCGCCGCCCTCGACACGCTGCCCGAGTCGCCCCAGCTGGCCGCGCTGCGCGGCCTGGCTGTGTACTCGGTGGAGCGGGAGTACTGAGAGGCCGGGATTCGGGATTGGGGATTCGGGATTCGCAAGAGCGCGAGATGCGCCCGCGAAGAGGCAGTCTTCCTGGACCAACGGATGGTCAAAGCGCTGCGCCCAGCCCTCGGAATGGCGGCTGATGTCCTCGACGCGCGATCTCGCGCAGCGCTCCGACCTTCGGTCGAATCCCGAATCCCGAATCCCGAATCCCCAATCCCGGCTCTCTCAAAACACCTCGGCAAAGAAGTCGTCCATCATCCGGTAGGCGCGCTTGGCGCTGCGCTCGTGGTAGGTGCAGCCGGGGGAGTTGGCGTCGGCCTCGGCGAAGCAGTGCACGGCGTCGGCGAAGTTGACGAACTGCCAGTCGGCGCCGGCAGCGGTCATTTCCTCCTGCAGGCCCTTGATCTCGTCCGCGCTGACATAGGTGTCGGCGGCGCCGTTCATCACCAGCACGCTGGCCTTTACTGCACCGGCTTCTGCAGGCATCGAGGTGCCGAGGCTGCCGTGGAAGCTGACCACGCCGTCGATGTCGTCGCGGCCGCTGCGGGCGAGTTCGAGCACGGTCGCACCGCCGAAGCAGAAACCGATCGCGCCGATCCGGTCTGCGGGAAAGCGTGCTTCGGCCGCCAGCGCCTTCAGCTGGTCCACCGCCGCATGGGCCCGCGCGCGCAGGACAGGACGGTCGGCGTACATCGCCTGTGCGGCCTGCCCGGCTTCCTGAGCGTTCGCCGGCCGCAGGTCGGCGCCGTAGACGTCCGCCAGCAGGACCGTGTAGCCACGCGCGGCGACCGCCTTCGCCTTCTCCAGCGCCGAGGCATTGACGCCCATCCAGTTCGGCACCATCACCAGGCCGCCGCGCGAGGCCTGCGCATCGTCATGGACGATATGGCCGCGCATCGGCACGCCGTCCACGTCCCAGGTGAGTTCACGGGAAACGATTTCGGCCGAGGCGGGGAGCGCCAGGGTCAGGGCAAGCACGGCGAGTGGAAATCGCATGACGAAGCTCCGCAGCGGAATGGGCCTTAGAGCATAGTCCCCAGCCGTGTTGGCGCGGCGTGTGGGGCGGGGAAGTCCAGCGACGAGGATCACTCCGCGTCGGGATCCAGCGCCTTCTCCTGGATGCGATCTAGGTAGCTGTCGAGTTCCTCCACCGAACGGAAGATCTCGCGCACCGGCACCGCCTTGACGATGTCGAAGACTTTCTGCACCTGCGGCTGGGGGTTGACCACCAGCACGCGGCCATCGCGCTGGCCCAGCGCCTTGCGCGCGCGAAAGATGGAGCGCAGCCCGGCACTGGAGATGTAGTCGAGCGCCTGCAGGTCGAGCACGAGATGCAGCAGGCCCGGATCTTCGAGCAGGGGCAGCAGCTCGCGGTCGAGCTCCTGGTGGTTGCTGCCGTCGAGGCGGCCGCGGATCCGCACCTGGGCGCGTGCGCCCTCTGCCGCTTCGATCTGGATCTCTAGACTCATGTCTGCGTCCGTTGTGGGGCCTGTTGGACCGGGTCGGGTTCAGCTGGAAAAGACGCGACTGCACGCGTCCCGCCTGCGGGCACTGCAGCGCCCGCCGCGGACGGGCGCTGCAGCCACAGCGACAGCAGGTTGCGCCCGTCGGCCCGCCGCCAGCACACGTCACGCCCGAGTTCGCGGACCAGCAGCAGACCCAGTCCGCCGATGCCGCGCTCTTCGATGCTGGCGTCCACGTCAGGCAGGTTCTGTGCCAGAAGATCGAAAGGCTCGCCGTCGTCGCCAAAGCGCAGACAGACGCGATCCGTCTGCAGGCGGTAGTCGAGCGTGACAGCCACCGCCGCTCCCTGCCGGGCACCGTGGGTCAAAGCATTGCTGAGGATCTCCTCGCTGATCAGGCGCACGTCGTGCAGCGCCTCGGGTTCCAGACCCGCTGACGCCAGTTCGGCCTCCAGCGAGGCCAACAGGGGCGGCAGCCAGGACACGCCGGTGCCTGCGGGCAGGCACAGCTGGCCGACCAGCAGCGGCGGCGCAGGCGGCCGCTGCAGGCAGAGCAGCGTGAGGTCATCAGCCGGGCTGCCATGCCGATGCGCGCGCACGGCCGAGCTCAGGGCATCGATGCAGTCCTCGGGCGTACCAACGCTGAAGGCTTCCAGCGCGCTGACGATGCGCGCTTCCCCGAAGGCCTGGCCCGCGGCGTCCTCGGCCTCGCTCAGGCCATCCGTGAACACCAGCATGAGATCGCCCGGCTGCAGCTGGACGGCTACCTGCGGATAGTCGGCCTCCTCCTCGAAGCCGAGCGCGGGGCCGGTCTCCATCCGCACCGGACGCACGCAGCCGCAGGCGGGACGGATCAGCGGCGGATCGTGCCCGGCGCTGGCCAGCCGCAGCATTCCGGAGTCCAGGGCGATGTGGCCGATGAGTACGGTGACGAACATGCCGCCGTGGTTGTCGCGCGCCAGGGCGCGGCCCACCCGCGCCAGGATGTCGGCCGGCGACTCCGCGCGCTCGACGCCGGACTCAAGCAAGGTCATGGTACGGGCCATGAACAGTGCGGCGGGGATGCCCTTGTCGGAAACGTCGCCGAGAAAGAACAGGCAGCCGCCCCGACCGTCGGCCAGCACATTGAAGAAATCGCCTCCGACCGCGCGCATCGGCTCAAGCAGTGCCCCGATGTGCAGCTCCGGCCAGCTCGCGAGCCGGCTGCGCGAGGGCAGCATCGCCATCTGGATCTCCCGCGCCGCATCCAGCTCGCCCTCGGCGCGCTGTGCCTCCACCTGCGCTTGTGCGAGCGCCGAGCGCAGCGCCGACTCCTTGGCGAACTCCTGCTGCAGCTGCTGGTAGCTGTCGCCCAGCCGTTGCCCGAGCCGCAGGAAGGCCGACTCCAGCTGCTGCAGTTCGAGCAGGCCGCTGCGGTGGCGGAAACGCTCGGGATGACCCGCGAGTGACAGGCGGTCCATGCGCACGGTGATGTCCTCCAGCGGCCGCAGGAAGCGGCGCGCAAAGCGGCGACCGGCGACCAGGGCCAGCGCAGCCATCGCCAGCAGTCCGATCATCGCCACGGCCAGATCGAGCAGGGTCCGCTGCAGCAGGACCTGCCGCGGCATCAGCGCGAGCACTCGCCAGCCCAGCGCCGTGACCCGTTCCAGCACCAGAGTGTCCCCGGCCGGCAGGGCCGGGATCTGCGGCCGCGTGAACAGTGGCATGGCCACCGGCACTTCCCGGCTGAGTCCGTCGGGCGCCGCCGACAGCGGCTCCAGGCCCAGCGCCTGGCTCGCATAGGCGATACGTCCGGCAGGGTCGAGGATGACCAGGCTCGATCCCTGGGTGTGGGCGGCAGCACCGAACGCGATGCCCAGATCGGCAAGGCGGATCGAACCCTGGACGATGCCCAGGAAACGCCCCTCCTCATCGACCACGGGCGCGGCCACCGCGCTCAACGCGTCGTCGCCGAAGCCGCGGCCCTGGAACACGTCGCTGACGACAGGCTCGCCGCGATCGCGCGGCAGCTGGAAGTAGGCGCGGTCGGAGACATCCACCGCATGCCAGATCGAGCGGTCGATCCCGGTGCGATTGTCGAAGGAGCCTGCCAGCACGCGCCCCTGCGCATCGGTCACCAGCATGGTCAACAGCCCGGGAAACGCGCGGCGGGTTCGCTCCAGCCGCTGTACGAGGTCGTCCTCATCACCCGGCGAGCGCGCGAACTCCGCCGCGAGCTGGCTGACTGCGCTGCGATGTGCGGTCAGGAACAGATCGAGGTCCGAGCTGGCCGAGGTGACCGCGGCGGCAAGCGTTGATTCGGCGTGGTTGAGGCGGACCAGGTAGTCACCCACGCCGGCGACCAGACCGAGCAGGAGCACGGGCAGCAAGCCGAACGCGCCCAGCGCACGCGTCAGGATGCTCTGCAGGCTGGCGCGCGGCAGCGCCTCAAGCGCGGGCGCGCCGGACGCCTGCGTCAATTTGTCGTCAGCCGATGGGAACAGATTCTGCATTGCCGCCCTCGTCGCGCGGCTGGGGAGGACGGCGTCCTACCCGTGCGCGCGCTTCGGCGCTGCAACCGTCGTGCCCACCCCGCCCCTGCTGCCATCCGGACCTCTGCATGCTCATCATCGTCGGCGCCATTCTCGTGACCCTCTGCGTGTTTGGCGGCTTCATGCTGGCCGGCGGCAACATCATGACGGTGGCGGAGGCCGCCGCGGTCGAGCTCTTCATCATCGGCGGCGGCGCGTTCGGCGCGTTCGTGGTGGCCAATTCGATGAAGACCCTGAAGTCCACGATCGGCGGCACGCTCGCCCTGCTCAAGCCCGCCAAGTTCCAGCGCGCCGACTACATCGACCTGCTCAAGCTGCTCTACGAGATCCTGCAGAAGATCCGCAAGGACGGCCTCATGTCGATCGAGGACCACGTCGAGAATCCGACCAACAGCGCGATCTTCCAGAAGTACCCGAAGGTGCTGGAGGACCACCACCTGCTCGACTTCACCACCGACTGCCTGCGCCTGATCATCGGCGGCAACCTTGCGCCGCACGAGCTGGAGGGCCTGCTCGAAGTCGAGCTGGAAACCCATCACAAGGAAGCCCATACCCCCAGCCACGCCCTGCAGACCGTGGCCGACGGGCTGCCTGCCTTCGGCATCGTCGCCGCCGTGCTCGGCATCGTGAAGGTGATGAGCATCGTCGGCGATGCGCCGCCCGCAGTGATTGGCCAGAAGGTCGCCTCGGCACTGGTCGGCACCTTCCTCGGCATCCTGCTCGGCTACGGCTATGTCGGCCCAGTGGCCAATGCGCTGGGCGCTCGCGCCGACGAGGACAGCAAGCCCTTCGAGATCGTCAAGATGGCCCTGATCGCCTACCTGCGCGGCTATCCGCCGCAAGTCGCCATCGAGTTCGCACGCAAGCTGCTCTTCAGCGACGTACGCCCGAACTTCCAGGATCTGGAAGCCGAACTGAAGGCCGCCAAGTGAAGCCTGCCGCGATGAACTGCGCGACGCGGCGACCGGGGCACGGCCATGGCTGAGGCCCAGCAGCCCATCATCATCAAGCGGGTCAAGAAGGGCGGCGGCGGCCACCACGGCGGCGCCTGGAAGGTCGCCTACGCCGACTTCGTGACAGCGATGATGGCCTTCTTCCTGGTCATGTGGCTGGTGGTGTCCTTGCCCGAGGAAAAGCTGTCGGGCATTTCCGAGTACTTCAAGAACCCCAGCGTGCTGCGCGGCGCTTCGCAGGCGCCGCCACCAGCGGCGATGGGGGCCGGCGGCGCCGCCACCAATCCGGTGCCGATCGGCCCGGCGAATGTCTCGCCGACCATGGATGGCGAGGGCCCACGAATCGGCGAGGTGCGGGAAGTACCGGAAACCGAGGAGGCCAAGCGCATCGCCGAGGAGGAGGAGAGGCGTGAGCTGGACGAGCTGAAGCGGCAGCTGGAAGCCGCGATCGAGAAGAGCCAGGCCCTGCAGCCCTTCAAGGACCAGCTTCTGCTCGATATCACCCCGGAAGGCCTGCGCATCCAGATCGTCGACGAGCAGAACCGGCCGATGTTCGACAGCGGCAGCGCGACCCTCAAGAACTACACCCGCGACATCCTGCGCGAGCTCACGCCCTACATCGACAGCGTCGACAACCGGATCAGCCTGTCCGGCCACACCGACACCACGCCCTACGCGAATCCGTTCGGCTATTCCAACTGGGAACTCTCGGCCGATCGCGCCAACGCGGCTCGGCGCGAGCTGGTGCGCGCCGGCCTGCCCGAGGCCAAGGTCTCGCGCGTGGTCGGGCTGTCGTCGTCGGTGCTGTTCGACCGCGACCAGCCGACCAACCCGATCAACCGTCGGATCAGCATCATCATCATGAACAAGGCCGCCGAGGACGCCGCACGGCGCTCCGACGCATTTGGCGCCGAAAGCGCCGGCGGCGAAGCGATTCCGGCTGAAGAGATTCCGGCCGATCCTGCGGGCGACCGCCCGAGCGCGGACACGCCTGCCGAACCCGGCGTCGCCCTGCCCGCGCCACCAGACCTCGGCGCTGCCGCCCGCGCCCTGGAAGCGCAGGGCATCGAGACCCGGCCGCGCAACTGATCAGCCGCGCGCAGCCTCGGCCTGCAGGCGCACGGTCTCTTCCGCGCCCAGCCAGCGCCTGACCGCGAGTCGCGCGAGATAGAGCAGCGGGATCAGGGCGAGTGCTGCGCCGAACTTGTACAGGTAGTTGACCGTGCCGACTGCCAGGAAGAGATCGATCGGCCACCGCTGCGGCCCGATGACGAAAGCGATGTAGAGCACGATGAAGCTGTCGAAGAACTGCGAAACCAGGGTCGAGCCGGTGGCGCGCAGCCAGATCCAGCGCTCGCCGGTCAGCCGGCGGATCCTCTGGAACACCGCCACGTCGATCAGCTGGCCGATCAGAAAGGCCGTCACCGAACCGCCGATGGTCCACAGGCCCTGGCCGAAGATCGCCGCAAAGGCCGCCTGCAGGTCAGGCACGCCCTGCTCCGCGCCCGCCTCGCGCCACCAGCCGGCCGGCGCCAGCGCGATCGCCGCGTAGGCGAACAGGAAGGCGTAGAGGATCAGCCCGACGGTCAGCCAGGACACGAAGCGCACGCCGCGCGGGCCGAAGTACTCGTTGATGACATCGGTCATCACGAACACCACCGGCCACAGCAGCACGCCGGCCGTGAAGCTGAGCGAGCCGCTCTGGCCGAACAGATTCCAGTTGAAGGGCGCGAGACCGAGGGTGTCCTCGAGCGCGAAGATCTTCACCCCGATCAGTTCGGCGAGGATGGCATTGGCGACGAAGAAGCCCGTCAGCACCACGAACAGACGCTGGCTGCGATGGCTCATGCCGGCGGAGACTCCGGCGCCGGTCGCTTGAAGGGGATCTCGTCCGGGCTGACCGCACCGCCCGAGATGATGAAGGCCATCGCCTGGTCCACGGTCCAGTCGGTCGGTGTCAGGTGCTCGACCGGCACGATCTCGAGATAGCCGGACGTCGGGTTCGGCGTGGTCGGCACGTACACCGCGGCCAGTTCGCGCCCGGTGCCCTCCTCGCGGATCACCCGGGTGACGAAGCCGATGACCTTCATCTTCTCGTGGGGAAAGTCGATCAGCACCACGCGCTGGGCGCCGTCCGGCTTGGTCTGCAGCACCGACAGCAGCTTCTTGGTGCCACCGTAGATCGCCTTGACCAGGGGGATGCGGTCGATCAGCGCATCGAGGCTGGCGAGCAGGCGCTTGCCAACCACCCGATTCGCGAGCCAGCCCAGTCCGTACAGGCTGAACAAGGTGAGCAGCACGGCCAGGGTGAAGCGCAGCGAGCCGATGTCGAACAGACGCTCGACGTTCGGAAACACCGCCACCAGAGCCAGCATCAGCGCGTCGACGATCGGTGCGCCCAGGCGCGAGAGCTGGCGCAGCAGGAACTCGAACACCACCCAGGTCAGCCACAGCGGAAACACCGTCAGCAGGCCGGTGATCAGGTAGCGCTGGATGTGCAGGTTGTGGCGCTTGTGTGGCGCAGCCCCGGGTTCCGGGCCGAGCGGCGGAAAGCTCTTCGAATCAGGCATGTTTGACCAGGATCAGTAGGAGGGCCTCCGTCGCGCTGGCGACGGTGCTTGGGTTCGAATCAGGCGACCCGCTCAGCGCGCGACCGCCGGCAGGTTGCTGGCGTCGACTTCACGGACCAGCCGCAGTCCGACATCGTCGTAGCCGCGCGCGCCTTCGGCCTCGGCGACCGCGAGCAGCAGATTGGTCGCGAAGGAGTCGCGCCAGGAGCCGCCGGCGACCAGCCGTCGCTCGCAGTTGGAGCCGCGGGCGCAATCATTGGTCCACTCGGCGACATTGCCCGTGAAGTCGGCGAAGCCGCCCGCGTCCACTGAGAAACGGCGCGCACTGGCGGTGTTGCGCACGCCATCCCTGCAGCCGTCGCGCTCGGCAAGGTTGGCCTGGCCGCAGCGCGCCTGCTGCTGGCCTGCCCGCGCTGCGTGGCGCCACTCGCCGAGGGTGGGCAGGCGATAGCGGGCGCCGGTACGCGCGCTCAACCACTCCGCATAGGCGCGCGCATCGGCGTGGCTGATGCAGACCACCGGCTCGTCCTCGCCCTGGGCAAAGCCGGGATCGTTCCAGCGCCGACGCAAGGGCGATGGCAGCAGGCTGTCGCGCCGCCTGCAGGGCGAGGCATCGCGCCGGGTGGCGACGACGAAGCGCGCATACTCGGCGCGGGTGAGCTCGCGCTGCATCATCGCGAAGGGCCGCTGCAGGCGCGAATTGCCGTGGCTGGCCGGAACAAACAGCAGCGGGGGCCCGGCCGCATCCGACATCGGCAGACCCGCGGCCGGCAAGCCCGCGATGCGGTCCGCCAGTGCCTCCACTTCCGGGCCAGCGCCGCCCAGTTCGCGCCAGCGCCGCAGCATCAGCTCGGCCGCCTCGCGATCCAGGGTGGCGAGATTGGCCTCCACCCGCTCGCGCATGAGCGCACTGAGTGAGCCGGTGAAGCGCTGCCACCCGGGACTCGCGTGCAGGCGCGCGCTGTCGGCCAGCAGGCGGGCTTCTTCGACGCGCTGCAGGGCTTCCTCGTCCCTGCCCTCGCCCAAGGCTGCGACCGCGCGTTGCGAGAGTCCGTCGAAGACCGCGTCGAGCCCTGCGCGCGCGTCTTCGCGCGCCGGATCCGCCTGCAGCACCGCCAGGTAGCTTTCGGCCGCGTTGCCGCCCGCTGGCGTGACCAGCTCTCCGCGCGCCAGCTGCAGCGCGGCCTCGTCCATGCGGCGCTGGATCGCTTCCAGCGCTCCGGCATCCAGCGCAGGACCGGCAGCAGCGACTTGCGCTGGCTCAGACGGCACCTCGGCCGCCCCCTGCCAGTTGCGCAGCAGGGCTGCGAACAGCAGGCTGAGACACACGCCTGCGAGCAGCAGCACCGGCGGCGAACGCAGCGGCCGTGCGCGCGCCTGCAGCCAGATCCGGCGCAGGTTGAATCCAGACAGCGAGCGTGCGGCCAACGCATCCAGCGCCCGCTGCATGGCGTGCGCATTGCGGAAGCGACGGCGCGGGTCCTTGGCCATGGCCTGGTCGATGAAGGCCTGCCAGTGCGAGAGTGCGGGCGGCAGCCGTGGCACTGGGCTCTGCGCGTGCATCAGCGCCAGGGTCAGCGCATCACTGGCGCGGAACGGCAGCTCGCCGGTCAGCAGTTCGTAGGTCAGGACGCCGAGGCTGTAGAGGTCGGCGCGGCCGTCGACATCCTCGCCGCGCGACTGCTCGGGGCTCATGTAGCCGCCCGAACCCATCGCCAATCCGTCGCTGGTGATCCGCGCGTTGACGCTGCGCCGCGACAGGGCGATGCCGAAGTCGGCCAGCTGTGGCCGGCCGCCACTGTCGAACAGTACGTTCTCGGGCTTGACGTCGCGATGCACGATGCCACGCGCATGCGCGTAGCCCAGCGCATCCAGCAGGGCGCTGAGGACGTCGATGGCCTGGTCCTCGTCGGCGCTCAGGTCGCGCTGCGCCAGATCGCCGCGGGCCAGGTACGGCATGACGTAGTACGGGCGTCCATCGAGCGTGCGGCCGACCTCGTGGATGCCGACGATGCTGGGGTGCTCGAGCCGGGCGATGATGCGCGCCTCGCGCTCGAAGCGCTCGGCACGCTCGGCGTCGACGCTGGCCTCCTGCGCCATCACCTTGATCGCGACCTCGCGGTCCAACGAGAGCTGCACCGCCAGGTACACCACGGCCATGCCGCCGCGCCCCAGCGGACGCAGCAGGCGGTAGCCGTGGATCTGCGGCAGGCCGTCGGTCGCGGTCTGCGCGTCAGCGGGGTCGGAACTCATGGATGGGGCGGGCACGCGGAGCCGGAGGAGCCGCGAGGATAGGCGAGCGCGCGGCCGACCGCGAGCCTCGCCGCCCTCACGCCGCGTCGCGCTTGCGGCGGATGTACAGCTGCTTGCGCACCCTGGCCACGGTGTCGCCCTGCTCGTCGACCACGTCGGTCTCGAACCAGTGCAGGACGCGGCGCTCGCGCTGCGCCTGTTCGCGCAGGCGCAGAACGATCTCCGGCTCCAGGTGGAATTCGGCGCGCACGCGGCCACGGCCGGGTTTGACGAACTCGATCTCGCCGGCCTTGTCCCAGACGATGAAATCGCGGCCAAGCGCTTCCATGGCCAGCAGCATCCAGAACGGATCGGTCATCGCAAACAGGCTGCCGCCGAAGTGGGTGCGCACGTAGTTGCGGTTGTACCAGCGCAGGTCCATGCGCACGCGTGCGCGGCTCCAGTCCTCGGCGATGTGCTCGACGCGGATGCCGGCGAACAGGAAGGGCGGCCACAGGTTGAAGATCCAGCGCAGTCGGCGCGGGGTGATGCGCATCGGGTGTTTCCGTACGGGCAAGTATGGATGCGGATTCTAATCCAGGCCCTGAGCCCGGAAACGCGAAAGGCGGGCACGGGGCCCGCCTTTCGCGACATTCGATGCTGCAGACGGCCGCGATTACTCGCCGCCTTCCTCCAGCACGGCCTTCATCGACAGGCGGATGCGGCCCTGCTTGTCGACTTCCAGCACCTTGACCTTGACGATGTCGCCTTCCTTCAGCTTGTCGGACACCTTCTCGACGCGCTCGGAGGAGATCTGCGAGACATGGACGAGGCCATCCTTGCCCGGAGCGATGGTGACGAACGCACCGAAGTCCATCAGCTTGGCGACCTTGCCCTCGTAGATCCGGCCCGGCTCCACGTCGGACGTGATCTGCTCGATGCGGGCCTTGGCGGCCTGCGCCTGGGCGGCATTGACCGACGCGATGACGATGGTGCCGTCATCCTGGATGTCGATCTGGGTGCCGGTTTCCTTGGTGATGCCCTGGATGGTGGCGCCACCCTTGCCGATCACTTCGCGGATCTTGTCCGGGTGGATCTTGATCGTCAGCAGGCGCGGGGCGTACTCGCTCATTTCGGCGCGCGGCGCGTTGATGACCTTGTTCATCTCGCCAAGGATGTGCAGTCGGCCGGCCTTCGCCTGGTCGAGCGCGATCTTCATGATCTCCTCGGTGATGCCCTGGATCTTGATGTCCATCTGCAGGGCGGAGATGCCAGTCTCGGTGCCCGCAACCTTGAAGTCCATGTCGCCGAGGTGGTCTTCGTCACCCAGGATGTCGGACAGCACGGCGAAGGAGTCGCCTTCCTTGATCAGGCCCATGGCGATGCCCGCCACCGGCGCCTTGATCGGCACGCCCGCGTCCATCAGCGCCAGCGAGGAGCCGCACACCGAAGCCATCGAGGACGAACCATTCGACTCGGTGATTTCCGACACGCAGCGGATGGTGTAGGGGAACTCCTCCATCGACGGCATCACCGCCAGCACGCCGCGCTTCGCCAGTCGGCCATGCCCGATCTCGCGACGCTTCGGGCCCATCATCGGACGGGTCTCGCCGGTGCAGTAGGGCGGGAAGTTGTAGTGGAACAGGAAGTGTTCCTTGTACTCGCCCGACACCGCATCGATGATCTGGCCGTCGCGCGCGGTGCCCAGGGTGGCCACCACGATCGACTGCGTCTCACCGCGGGTGAACAGGGCCGAGCCGTGGGTGCGCGGCAGCACGCCGGTACGCACGGCGATCGGACGCACGGTGGTCAGGTCGCGACCATCGATGCGCGAACGCGTGGCCAGCACCATGGCGCGCATGGTGCTGTATTCCAGCTCGCCGAATTCGGCGCCGAACTGCTTGGCGGTCCAGCCGTTCGCTTCGAACTGCGGCTCCAGCGCGGCCAGCACATCCTTCTTCAGCGCGTTGATCGCGTCGCGACGCTCCGACTTCACGCGGATGCCGTAGGCCTTCTCCAGGCGATCGCCCACTGCCGCCTTGATGGCGTCGATGAACGAGGTGGCCGGCGCCGGCGCGGTCCAGGGGAAGGGGCTGACGCCGACTTCGGCGACCAGCTCGTTGATCGCGTTGATCACCGTCTGCAGCTGCTGGTGGCCGTACATCACCGCGCCCAGCATGACCTCTTCCGACAGCAGCTTGGCCTCGGACTCGACCATCAGCACCGCGTCCTTGGTGCCGGCGACGACAAGCTCCAGATCGGAGGTGGCGAGCTCGCTGGCGGTCGGGTTCAGCAGGTACTGGCCGTTCTTGTAGCCGACCTTCGCCGCACCGATCGGGCCTGCGAAGGGCACGCCGGTCAGGCACATGGCGGCGGAAGCGCCGATCAGCGCCGGGATGTCACCGTCCACTTCGGGGTTCATGGACATCACCGTGGCGATGACCTGGACCTCATGGCGGAAGGTTTCCGGGAACAGCGGGCGCAGCGGACGATCGATCAGACGCGAGGTCAGCGTCTCCTTCTCGGTGAGTCGGCCTTCGCGCTTGAAGAAGCCGCCGGGAATCTTGCCGCCGGCGTAGAACTTCTCCTGGTAGTCGACCGTCAGCGGGAAGAAGTCGATTCCGTCGCGCAGGCCCTTGTTGGCAACTGCCGTGACCAGCACGACGGTGTCGGCCATCTTGACGAGGACCGCACCGCCGGCCTGGCGGGCGATTTCACCCGTCTCCAGCGTGACCTGGTGGTTTCCGTACTGAAAAGTCTTGGTTACTTTCGCCACGTTGTACTTCCCCTTTGGGATTAGCGACGGATGCCGAGGCGCTCGATGAGCGTCTTGTAGCGTTCAACGTCCTTGCCCTTGAGGTAGCTCAGGAGACTGCGACGCTGGTTGACCAGGCGGATCAGGCCGCGACGGCCGTGGTGGTCAAGCTTGTGGACCTTGAAGTGGCCGGTCAGCATCTCGATGCGTGCCGACAGCAGGGCGATCTGGACCTCCGGGGAGCCGGTGTCGCCTTCGCCGCGCTTGAATTCTTCGATGATCTTCTGGGTGTCGATGGACATGTGAAACCTCTTGGATGCGGGAACCGCAGGAACACCGCATTACGTGCGCTATTGCACACGCGGTGCACCGCGAGGACCGCCGTGGTGGGAGTGTGGATGCCGCCCTGCAGGCAGTGCGTTCGCGACGCACCGGGCTCAAGGGGCGCGAAAGTGTAGTCCACACGGGGGTTTGGCCACAACCAAACCTTGCGGAGCAGCCGCGGGCATGTGGGCCTGGGCGCCCGCCATGACCATCGGGCATGGCCGCATCGCCCGCCAGACCGCACCCTTCAGGAACCTGAAGACGCCTGCCGCAGTCGCAGCGCGGTCCGACGGGATATGTCCCGCCGCGCGTTTCGTCCCTTACCGCTCCCTTCCCGCTCCCTGACCCGAGATCCTGGCCGCATGACTTCGCGCTCCGCCGCTCCCCGCCGCCTCCGCCCCGCCCTGTTCGTTTATGCCGCTGTTTTCGCCAGCGTTCTCGCGGGGGGCTATTACTGGTTCGCCCGGGACGAGGGCAAGGCTCCGAGCTACCGCACCACGGCACCTGAGCGCGGCGACCTGCGCGTGGCCATTTCCGCGACGGGCGCGCTGAAAGCGCTGTCGACAGTCGATATCGGTTCGCAGGTGTCAGGGCAGATCCTCGAAGTGCTGGTGGACTTCAACGATCGGGTCGAACGCGACCAGGTGCTGGCTCGCATCGATCCGGCCAACTTCGAGGCCCGGCTGACCCAGACCCGTGCGGCCCTTGCCAGCGCCAGAGCCAGCCTGCAGGAGGCCCAGGCCGCGCAGCGCAACGCCGAAGCCGACTTCAACCGCAAGCAGGAGCTGGCCGGGCGCCAGCTGGTCTCGCGCGCGGAGGTCGACCTCGCAGTGGCGGCGCGCGAACAGGCCATCGCCCGCGTCGCCTCGGCGCGCGCGCAGATCCAGCAGGCGGAAGCCAATGTCGCCAACGCCGAGCTCGACCTGACCTACACGGTCATCCGCTCGCCGGTCGACGGCGTGGTCCTGAGCCGCGCCGCCGAACCCGGCCAGACCGTGGCCGCCAGCTTCCAGTCGCCGGTGTTGTTCCAGATCGCCGAGGACCTGAGCCAGATGCAGATCGAGCTCAGCGTGGACGAGAGCGACGTCGGCCAGATCCGTGCCGGCCAGCCGGTGCGCTTCAGCGTGGACGCGTTCGCGGGCCGCGACTTCCGCGGCGAGGTGAAGCAGGTGCGGCTGTCGGCGGTGAACACCCAGAACGTCATCACCTACCCGGTGATCATCGCGGTCGACAACCCGGACTTCAGCCTGCTGCCGGGCATGACCGCGAATGCCAGTATCGAGGTCAGCGAGCGCCGCGGGGTGCTGCGCGTGCCGAATGCCGCGCTGCGCTTCAAGCCGGCGGATGCGCCGCCCGAGAATCCGATGGCGCGCCTGTTCAGCGGCGGCAATCTCGGCGAAGAGCTGGCAGGCCTGGTGCAGACGATGGAGCTCAGGCCCGAGCAGCGCGCCGCCTTTGATGCCGACGCCACGGCAGCACGCGAGCGCGCCGAGCGCATGCGCCAGCAGGTCCAGCAGCGGATGGCCCAGGCCGGTGCAGGCGGCGGAGGCGGCTTCATGATGGCCGGCGGCAGTGCGCCCAGCCAGGCGCAGATCGCCGCCGGCATGGCGGCGCGCGTCAAGGAAGGCTATGCGGGCTTCCTCGGCACCCTGGACGAGGCACAGCGCCAGCAGTTCGACGCGGCCTTGAACGAACTGCTGAACGCGCGCCCGGTCACGCTGTACGTGCTGCGCGAAGGCAGGCCCGTAGCCGTGCAGGCGCGGGCCGGGCTGTCAGACTCCAGCCACACCGAGATCGTCGGCCGCGCGCTGGCGGAAGACGCGCAGGTCATCACCGGCAGCGAGGGCGGCGCATGACGGCTGCGACGCCCGTCATCCACTGCGAGCACCTGCGCAAGGTCTACGCCGAGGGCACCGCCGCCGAGGTCGTGGCCCTGCGCGGCGTCAGCTTCGACATCGCCCATGGCGAATTCGTCGCGATCATCGGTCCCTCCGGTTCGGGCAAGTCGACCCTGATGAATCTGATCGGCTGCCTCGACTCGCCGAGCGCCGGCCGCTACCTGTGCGACGGCGTCGATGTCGCCGAACTCGACGCCGCCGGCCGCGCGCGCCTGCGCCTGGAGAAGATCGGTTTCGTATTCCAGGGCTTCCACTTGTTGAGCCGGATGTCGGCGCTGGACAACGTGATGCTGCCGCTGACCTATGCCGGCGTGCCGCCGCAGGAACGCCGCGAACGCGCCCAGCAGGCGCTCGCCGAGGTGGGTCTCGGGGAGCGCGGCAAGCACCGGCCAAGCGAACTTTCCGGCGGCCAGCAGCAGCGCGTGGCGATCGCCCGCGCGCTCATCAATCGCGCGCCTATCCTGCTCGCCGACGAGCCCACCGGCGCGCTCGACTCGCGCACCGGCGAGGAGATCCTCAAGCTGTTCAAGCAGCTGCAGTCGCAGGGGCATACGATCGTGCTGATCACCCATGACCCGGAAGTCGCGGCGCGCGCGGATCGCGTGCTGTCGATGCACGACGGTGAACTGAAGGAGCTGCCGCGATGAGCCCCAACCCTCCGAAGGCCTTCGCCGTGCCCGGCCAGGTCCGCTTCCGCGACATCCTGTACATGGCCCTGTTCGCCCTGCGCGGCAACTGGCTGCGCAGCACGCTCACCGCGCTCGGCGTGATCATCGGCATCGCCGCGGTCATCGTGATGGTCTCGGTCGGCCAGGGCACCCAGGCCCAGCTCGACCAGACCATCTCGCGGCTCGGCTCAAACCGCATCGACGTCATGCCGAACTGGGGCCGGCAGGGCGCGGTGCGGATGGGCGCTGGCAGCGTCTTCTCGCTGAGCATGGACGACGTCGAAGCGATCCGCGAGCGCATCCCCGGCGCGCGCTTCGTCAGCGCGACGGTGCGCGGCAGCGCGCAGGTGATCCAGGCCGAGCAGAACTGGAGTACCCAGTGGCAGGGCGTGCAGCCGGACTTCTTCCGCATCCTCGACTGGACGCTGGCTGCCGGCGACGAGGCCGAGCTGGCCGGCTTCGAGGGCACCGACACCGTCGTGGTGCTGGGCCAGACCGTGCGCGAGAAGCTGTTCGGCGAGGACGACCCGATCGGCGCGACGATCCGCATCGGCCGCGTGCCCTTCACCGTGGTCGGCGTGGCGAATCCGAAGGGCCAGAGCGGCTGGGGCGGCGATCAGGACGACACCGTGTTCGTGCCGCTCGACACCGCGCGACGTCGCCTGATGGGCCAGATGCAGCTGCCGCCGGGCACGGTGCAGGGCATCGTTGTCGGTACGGCTTCGTCCAAGGACATGGCCCAGGTCGAGGCCGACCTCAATGCCGTGCTGAAGGAGACCCACAGGATCCCGCCCGGCGGGGAGGACGACTTCATCGTCCGCAACCTGACCCAGCTGGTGAGCGCGCGCAACGAGACGACGCGGCTCATGTCGATGCTGCTTGGCGCGGTGGCCGGCATCTCGCTGGTGGTCGGCGGCATCGGCATCATGAACATCATGCTGGTCTCGGTCACCGAACGCATCCGCGAGATCGGCCTGCGCATGGCGGTCGGTGCCGGCCCGAAGGAGATCCAGCGGCAGTTCCTGGCCGAGGCGATGATGATCTCGCTGGGGGGCGGCATCATCGGCATCGCCATCGGCATCGCGGGTGCCCTGCTGGCGGGCCGCATTGGCGCCCTGCCCGTCGAGCTCAACCTGCAGGTGATCGCGCTCGCCACTGGCTTCGCCGTGGCCACCGGCCTGTTCTTCGGCTACTACCCGGCGCGCAAGGCCGCCCAGCTCGACCCGATCGAGGCGCTGCGGCACCAGGGCTGAGGGCCGGGATTCGGGATTCGGGATTCGGGATTCGGGATTCGGGATTCGGGAAGAGCGTACGTGGGCTGGGGTCTGTCGGCCGTGCAAAGACACCTGCCCACGCGCCTCGCGAAGAGGCCGATCATCCCTGCCTGCGCGGAGATGACCGGCCTGAGAACAGCAGCCGCCCTTACGGCTTGTCAGCCTTGAAGTACGCGATCATGTCGAGCACTTCCGGCGTCACGCGGCGGATGCCGTTGACGTACACGTCGCCTGACGTGCAGGTCGTGCAGCTCTGCGTGCTGACCACGCCGAACACGACATGCCCCGAACCGTTCCAGGCATCGGTGAACACCGCCGAGCCGGAGTGGCCGCGGCTCAGGTCGCAGTTGGTGGAGAAGCGCGCCGCCCAGCCGTCCGCACCGTTGCTGCCGAAGCTGCCGATCTCGCAGGGTTTGGTGTCCTGGTAGGCCCAGCCCTGCAGGCTGTTGTTGACGCGGCATTCCAGCGGCGCCTCGTTGAAGCCGCAGGCCGGATAGCCGCGGTTGTAGCACTGACCGCCGAGGTAGCCGGGGCCGAAGGGCACCTTGTCGCAATAGTCCTCCAGCGAACCCTGCGCGATCGCGGCATAGCCCAGCCAGCCGGTCTGGCTGCCCGGCGTGCCGTCCAGCACGATCAGGCCGTAGTCGTGGTTCCAGGCGTTGCGGCTGGCGCGCCAGGCGGCCGGGGTGTAGTACCACACGCCCTGCTGTTCGCCGTAGGGCTCGCAGCTGGCGTTGTTGCAGCTGCCCTCGCGGCCCGCACGGAAGCGGCCGCCCAGGGTCCAGGTGCCCTCGAAGCTGCCGTCGTCCTGCTCGATCCAGCCGAACAGGCAGTGGGCGGCAGTCAGCACGTGGCGACGCCCGACCAGGGTGCCGGAACAGCCCCAGTCAAGACCGCCGCCGATCTGGCCCATGGCCCGATAGGGATAGCTGGTGTTGTCGAAGCGACGGGTGCGGCTGTCGTGGCCATTGCTCCAGCCCTTGGCGTCGCCCAGCAGCGGCATCTGCGCCTCGGCGCGGGCACCGGCGGAGTCGTTGGCAGGGCCTTCGTCGCCCTGCTCCCAGCCGGCCTTGGCCGAGAGCATGCGCAGGCTGCGCGCAGTGTCGAGCGGCAGTTCGACCAGGTACTCGTCGCCGGTGCGCAGATTGACCGCCACCCAGTGCCGCGCGTCCAGTTCGGCGGACATCCCTTTCAGGCGGTCCTCGACCCCGTTCTTGCCAGTCTCGGGCAGCGGCGACTCCGCGCCGGCGGTGTCGATGTCGCCAAAGCGGGCCTTGCCGAGGTGCTCCCAGCGCACCTCCACGTTGGACTTGGCCGGCACCAGCTCGCTGCCGAAGACGGCCTGCAGGTCGAGGCTGCGGTACTCGACCTGGGCGGATGCGGCGCTGGCGGCAAGCCCTAGGCCCAGCAGCAGGCCATTGCGGATCAGATGGATCGTATTCATGGCGGATCTCCTCATGCGTCAATGCGGTCCGACGTCCCGGCGGTCGGATCTGCACCGCGCGTCGTCAACCGCATACACGCGGCGCCGAGGCGAAAACGACAGCCGGCGCCAACACGGCGGCGCGGCGGCACGCCCAGCCTCGACATTCCGCAGCGCGGCCCACGCCCGCCGTATGATTCGGCCACCGCACAAAGCCGCGATCGCCCATGGACGCCGAGATCACCCAGCTGTTGCAGCGCCACCGCAGCGGCGAGCGCGCTGCCTTCGACGCGCTGGTGCCGATCGTCTATGCGCGACTGCGCGAGATCGCCAAACGCCAGCGCCGGCGCGACGGGCTCGGCGGCGAGACGCTGTCGACCACCGCCCTGCTGCAGGAGGCCTGGCTGCAGCTGGTCGACGAGACCGGCGTCGACTGGCAGAGCCGCACGCACTTCTTCGCGATCTGCGCCCGGGCGATGCGGCGCATCCTGGTCGACGCCGCCCGCGCGCGCTGCCGCGACAAGCGCGGCGGCGGCCAGCCCGATCTGACCCTCACGCCCGATCTGGTGGCGATTGACGAGCAGGCCGAGGACATCCTCGCGGTCGACCTCGCGCTGGAGCAGCTGCGCCAGTTCAACGAACGCCTGGCCCAGGTGGTGGAGTGCCGCTACTTCGGCGGCCTGAGCGAGGAGGAAACCGCGGCCGCGCTCGACACCTCCCTGCGCACCGTGCAGCGCGACTGGCTGCGCGCCCGCGCCTGGCTGCTCAAGGCTTTCCAGGGCGAGCCGTGAGCCTCGACCGCCGCATCGAGATCGATCGCCTGCTGATGCAGGCTCTGGACCTGGAGGACGACGCACGCCCGGCCTTTCTGGCCGCCATCGAAGATGCCTCGCTGCGTGCCGATGTCGAGGAGATGCTGGCCCTGTGCGCCTCCGACACCGACCCGCTGGCGCTCGATGCCGCCGCAGCCGCGCGCCTGATCGATGCCGCGGTCGAACAGGGCAGCCCTGCCCTGTCGGCCAGCCTTGGCTTCGAGGACAGCGCCCTGCCCGAACAGATCGGCGGCTGGCGCATCCTGGAGCGGATCGGCCAGGGCGGCATGGGCGAAGTGCTGAAGGTCGAGCGCATCGACGCTGGTTTCGAACAGCTCGGCGCCATGAAGCTGATCCGCAGCGGCTTCGCGATCGGCGAGTTCGCGCGGCGCTTCCTGCAGGAGCGGCAGATCCTGGCCCGCCTGAACCACCCGGGCATCGCCAGCCTGCTTGACGGCGGCCGCGATGCGCAGGGCCACCCGTACCTGGTGATGGAGTACGTCGACGGCGCGCCCATCGACCAGTACTGCGACGGACAGCGGCTGGGCGTCGAGGCTCGCATCGAGCTGTTCATCGAGGTCTGCCGCGCAGTGGCGCACGCCCACCGCAGCCTGGTCATCCATCGCGACCTCAAGCCCTCGAACATCCTGGTGCGGCCGGACGGTCGGGTGAAACTGCTCGACTTCGGCATCGCCAAGGTGCTGGGCGACGGCGAAGGCGGGGACCCGCTGGCCACGCGCATCGAGCAGCGCATGTTCACCCCCGACTACGCCTCGCCCGAGCAGGTGCGAGGACAGCCGGTGACCACCGCCAGCGATGTGTATCAGCTCGGGCTGCTGCTCTACGAACTGCTCTGCGGCCACCGCGCCCAGCGGGTCGGCCACACCGGACCCGCGGCGATCGAGCGCATCGTCTGCGAACAGGACCCCACGCGCCCCAGCCAGCGCATCGGCAGCGGCGATACCGACCTCGCCCTGCGTCGCCACCTGCAGCCGCGCCAGCTGCGCCGGCGCCTTCGCGGCGACCTCGACACGATTGTCGGCAAGGCTCTGCAGAAGAACCCCGAGCGACGCTACGGCACGGTCGACGAGCTGATCGACGACCTGATCCGCTCGCGCCAGGGCCGCACCCTGCATGCACGCCCGGACACCTGGCGCTATCGCATGGGCCGCTTCGTTCGCCGGCATCCGGTGGGGCTTGCCTTCGCCGTGCTGACCCTGGGCCTGCTCAGCGTCTATCTGGTCACGCTCAACCTGCAGGCGCGCGCGCTGGAGCGCGAGCGCGACCGCGCCCAGGCCGAAGCGGCCAAGGCGCGCCAGGTGCAAAGCCTGGTGCAGCGCCTGTTCGAGGGCATCGATCCCGATATCAGCGGCGGCGAACCCCTGAGCGTGCAGGCTCTGCTGGACCGCAGCTTCGCGCAGATCGAAGGCGAGCTGGGCGCGCATCCGGAGGTGCGGGCGGAGCTGCTGCTGACGGTGGGGGATGTGTACCAGGCCCTGGGCAATCGCCAGCGCGCGGAAGAGTTGCTGGCCCAGGCGCAGACGCTGGCCGAAGGGCTGGAAGCGGAACAGCCATTGCTGGCGGCTCGGGTGTACCGGAGTCGGGGGCGACTGCTCGGGGAAGGCAACGAGCTAGCGCTGCCTGACGAACTGCTGGCAAGGTCCCTTCGCCTGTTGCGCTCCGCCACCACGGGCGAGTCCCTGCAGGTGGCCGAGACGCTGTTCCAGTTTGCCGAATTGAAGCGGCGCCAGAACCTGCCCGAGCAGGCAAAGGCCCTGGGTGAAGAGGCGCTTGAACTGCGCCGAGCCGCGGGGGCAGATGTCCTTCGGATCGCCGCGAGCTTGAACCAGCTCACGATGATCGAGCGCGGCCTCGGAAGACATGCGCAGGCGGAGGGGATGCTGCGGGAATCCTTGGCGCTCATGGCCCTGCGGCTGCCCGACGCCCACCCTCGTATCGGCGAAGCCAAGGCTGACCTGGCCATGGTCCTGCGTAGACAGGGTGAGCTGGAGCCGGCACTTCCGCTGTACCTCGAATCCATTGACGCTCTGCGATCCAGCCGAGGCCAGCACCATCCCTCCGTTGGCATCGTGCTCGGCAATCTCGGCAACCTGTACGCGCAGATGGACCGGCTCGACGAAGCCGAGGCCGCACACCGGGAGGCGCTCCTCATTCACGGCATGCATTTCGGGGCGCGTCATGCCAGGGTCGCGCTGGCTTGGAACGAGCTGGGAACCAGCCTGCGTCGTCGAGGGAAGCTTGAGGAGGCCATCGATGCCTTTCGCAAGGCCGTAGCTGCCTTGCCGGAATCTCACGCGGCCTGGAATGACGCTTTCCGACGCAATCTGATCATCGCTCTGATCGAAGCAGGGCAGGCGCAGCCCGCACTCGAAGAGCTCGCGCTCGCGCAACGATTGCTCCAAGAGGCCAATCACTCCGACCGCGACTTGGCAATCCTTCACCGCTGGCGAGCACGCGCCTGGCTGCTGGCAGGCGATCATCAAGCCAGTCGCTCGGAAGCCCTGCTGGCGATCGAGCGATTCGGAACTGGCGAGGACGGAGGCCCTGCGCTTGCAGACTGCTTCCACGTTCTCGGTGAAGCCTTGTTGGGTCTGGACAAGCCTGCCGAGGGAGTAGAAGCACTGCGCACGGCTCTCTCGCTGTACGAAGGAATGACGACGCCGCCAACAAGCGCCGTCACCCAGGTTCGCTCCCAGTTGGAGCGCGCGCTTGCCAGAGCCCACGAGCGCATGCCTTGAATCTTATGCAATGCGTATACGAGCAATCGAGGCAACTCGGATTCACTTGGCTTCCGCAGGGCCAGTGCCGAGCGACTGCCCATCGTCAAGCCGATGCGTGCTCACGCTTCGCTGAGCGCAGCCAGGTCGAAGTCGCGCAGCGGCCGAACGCGTGTGGAACAGGCCGCGAATCGCAACGTCGAGACCCCACTCTCGGAGGTGTTCAACCCGTGCTCATTGGGCCGCTGGCACGGAGCAATCAGGTGCGACCTCCACAATCAGCGACCTGGCGTTGTTCTGACCATTCTGCTCCGCTACGAGAGCGCTCGCATCCGCATGCGCGAATATCCGCCACGTCCCCGCAGGCAGCGCAACGCGCCCTCGCACACGCTGCACGCCTGCGACCGACAGGGCAGGCAGCGGCACCACATCAAGCTGCAGGCCAAAGCGATGCTCCAGCAGCAGACTCGCATCCGTGTAGGCTGACTCTGCTCGCCCCGTATTGCCAATCGAGTACGTGTACTCGAACACGCAACGCCCCTGCAGCCGTGCATGTGCATCGCGCGCGTACACTCTGACGCCATCGCTCCAACGCGTCTGCTTTCCCCCGAAGACAATCACAGGCCCGGGCTCCAGGTCCGGACGCGGCGCCGCGAGAGGCGGTTCCCACTCCTCCACGTTGCAGACTGGTCCAGGGTCGCGAGCCCCGGTCTCTTCGATCTCGGTCGGTTGCTCACATTCGAGCCACTGGGGAGGTTTTTCCGGAAGCGTGAAGCCCAAGTTGGGCAGTTCCCCGTAAAGAGTGCAAGAACCAGTACCTTCAATTACCTCCAGGTGCAGCACGTTGAGTCCGCGCTGAGCGGGCAGTGCGCGCGTTGAGAGAACTGCGTTGGCAGGAGGGTTCGTGCCACAGCCACTGCTGGCGCTGAACTGGAGCCGCTCTGCAACGATCTCGTTGCGAGGTCCGCGCAGCAGGCCCTCGTAGTTGCCGGACGGGTCACGGCGCAGCTGCAGCAGGTAGCGGCCCGGGCGCAGGTCCAGACCCGGAGTGGGCGTGGCCGGCGCGTAGTCGAACTCCAGCACCTGGTACTGCGAGCTCGGCGCGGTCTGGGCCAAGCTGGGGGGCGGCGCGAACGCGGTGACGAAGACAGCGGCGATGGCGGAAGCGAGCGTGCGAACGGAGCTGCGGGACGGCATGTCGATCTCCATGGAACGTTGGGGGGCGGTGGACGCGAGTCGCCTGAAGCTCTGGACCGCAGGCATTCAAGCGTCCTGTGCATGAGAGTCGTCGCCGGGCGGCGAAACCCGCCATGTGCTTCTCGAATCGGTGCTGGACGCACTCGCCGGCCCGCGGAAACCGCCGTCCGGCTCGCTTCGGCGGACGGGAATCGCGATGCAGGTCCGTATAGGGTAGGCCCTGGCCATCCCCGCGCTCGACGCTGGCCCCGATCATCGCCGTCGAGCGCGCGAGGTCTGCAAGCCAGGTGTTCCTGGATCGACACACCGGCGCAAGCATCGAGGCCATGGTGGGACAGGGCCCACCCTATGAGCAGCCTTCGCGTCGTCGAGCCTGGGCGCAAGGGATCCGGTGGCGGGATCGGAGGCGCGGCGTCGACTTAAGAAAGGACCGTCCCGGTCATCCCTCGAATCCGGAGTCCGCCATGCACAATTCCATGTCGCAGCCCCAGCACACGCAGCCGCAGATCGCACACGGTGTCGCAGCGCGCTCCCTGTCGGATCTCTACTCGCGCCTGAAGCGCATCGCCGGCCGCCAGCTCGGGCAATCGCCCTCGCCTGCCACCCTGTCGGCCACGGTGCTGGTACACGAGGCCTATCTGCGGGTGGCCGGCGGCGGTCATCTCGAGGCCCGCGATGAGTCGCATCTGCTCTCGCTGTGGACGCGCACCATGCGCCATGTGCTGATCGACTACTGCCGCGCGCGCGCAACCGCGAAACGCAGCGGCCACAAGCTCGACATCGACGAACTCGACTGCGCCCAGCGCGCCGATCCGGACGCCCTGCTCGCGCTGGAGCAAAGCCTGCGCGCGCTCGACGCCCACGATCCGCGCCTCGCCCAGGTGATCGAACTGCGGGTATTCGCCGGTCTGGACAGCCACGGCATCGCCGCCCAGCTGGGCGTGGATGTGCGCACGGTGCAGCGCGACTGGGTGCGGGCGCGCGCATGGTTGCAGGACAGTCTCGCAGCGGGATGAGGCCCTGTGTTCCGTGCGCGGGCGCCTGCTCACCGCCCGGCTCGAAGCAAGGCCTTCGAGCACATGCAGTGCAGAAGCTCGCCGCCGGGCTTGTCGTCGCCCCCGCGAAGGCGGGGGCCCAGATCGAACGTGCGGCAGCGGCACCCGCACTGGATCCCCGCCTTCGCGGGGATGACGAATCCAGGTTTCTGCAGGACCACCAACACGTTGGGATTGCCTGCTCGCTGCTCGCAGGCTACGTGCGTGGGGCACTCGGGTCGCCTGCAAGCAGGCTCCGACAGACGGGGCCACCACCTTCGAAGTCGCGCTCGCCAAGGGACTGGCCAAGCCTCGCCGGCGGGGCGAACACCATTGGGCGCATGCGCGACGACAGCGGCCAGCTCGCTCTTCGCGAATTCCCAAGCGCGAATCCCGATCCCGAACCCGGACCCGTAACCCCGAATCGCGAATCTCAAGACTCAAATCTCAAGTCTCAAGTCTCAATCCCGTCACTTACGCCAACGCCCGGCCCGCCGCGATGATCTCCTCGTCCCCCGGCAGCACGAGGAAGGCCGCACCCGCCAGCGGGGTGAAGGTGTCGGCGCCGACCACGCGCTTCAGTGGCGTCGCGCCAAAGCCGGCCTCGACGATCGCGGTGATGATGCCTTCGCCGACGCCTGCCGAGCGCCGGCCTTCATCCACCACCAGGATGCGCTTGGCGGTCTTCGCCTGTTCGGCGATGAAACCTTCATTGAGTGGCTGCAGCCAGCGCAGGTCGATCACGCGGCTGCTCCAGCCGAGCTGCTCCTTCCATGCGCGCTGGGCGCGCAGGCACATGGGCACGGCGTTGCCGAAGGTGAACACGACGAGGTCATCGCCCGCGCTGCCGTCTTCCGGCGCATACACCCTGCCCTCGCCCAGCGGAATCGCCTGGTCGGGCGACGGGTACTGGGTCAGCCAGCCGCCATCGCCGGGCGCGTGCAGGTCCTTGGCCATGTACAGCGCAATCGGCTCCAGGAAGGCGCAGACGCGGCCGTCGACCTTGGCCAGCGCCATCAGCGTGCGCAGCATCATCGCCGCATCGTCGCCGCGCGAAGGACACGCCACCACGAGCCCGGGAATGTCGCGCAGTGCGGTGATCGAGTTGTCGTTGTGGAAGTGTCCGCCGAAACCGCGCTGGTAGCCCAGCGAGGCGATGCGCATCACCATCGGATTGCGGTACTGGCCGTTGGAGAAGAACTGCAGGCTGGCCGCCTCGCCGCGGATCTGGTCGCAGGCGTTGTGGAAGTAGGCCAGGTACTGGATTTCCGGGATCGGCAGCATGCCCATGTTGGCGTAGCCCTGGGCGAGGCCGAGGATCATCGTCTCGTCGAGCAGGGTGTTGAAGACGCGCTTGCCCGAGAAGGTCTTGAACAGCCCCTTGGTCACCGTGTAGACCCCGCCCTTCAGCGCCACGTCCTCGCCGAACAGCAGGCTCTCCGGATACTTGGCCATCAGGTCGTGCAGAGCCTGGTTGATCTGGATGGCCAGATGCTTGGGCGCCTGCTTCTCGGGCAGCTTGTCTTCGCCGCCGAATACCTTGAGCCGCACGTCGGTGTAGTCCGTACGCGCGGCTTCGGCCTGCACCTTGTCCGGCGTGTACGGCGCCAGCGGCGCCATCACGTCTTCGAGCGTCGACAGGCGCGGGCGACGGTCCGCATCCTCGGCCGCCGCGAAGCAGCGCCTGCGGGTGTCCTCGTAGAGCTCCAGCAGGCTGTCGGCGGTGTACAGGCCGGAGCGCAGCGCGATATCGGCCGACTTCAGCAGCGGGTCGGTGGCCTCGACCTGCACCAGCTCCTCGATCGAGCGCCACTCGATTTCGAAGTCGGTGCCGGCGTGACCCATGATGCGGGTGGTGCGCAGGTGCAGGAAGGTCGGCCGACGGGTGCGGCGACAGTGTTCGACCGCCCGCTCGACATCGCCCCAGCCGTGGGCCAGATCGAGGCCATCGGCATAGAAGTAGTCGAGATCGCGGCGCCCTTCGAAGTTGGCCCGCACCCAGTCGCGCGGCGTCTTCACCGAGATGCCGATGCCGTTGTCCTCGCAGACGAACAGCACCGGCGCGGGTAGGCCCTGATAGGCCGTCCAGGCCGCAGCATTGAACGCAGTCTGTGCGGTGGCGTGGTTGCTCGATGCATCACCGAAGGAACAGATCGCGATGCTGTCGTCCGGTATCGGCAGCGCGTGGCCGATGCGCTTGGCCTGCTCGATCGCGACCGCGGTGCCGAGCGCTTTCGGCAGGTGGCTGGCGATGGTCGAGGTCTGCGGCAGCACCCACAGCGGCTTCGAGCCCCAGACCTTGTGGCGGCCGCCGGAGGCCGGGTCATCCTTGCTGGCCGCAAAGCTCAGCGCCGAATCCATGACCGGATCCATGCCCGGCAGCTTGCGGAAGCGCTCGGCCATGAAGCCGCCGCTGCGGTAGTGCAGGAAGGCCGGATCGGTGTGGCGGGTGGCGCGCGCCACCATCGCATTGCCTTCGTGGCCGCTGCTGCCGATGGTGTAGAAGACCTTGTTCTGCACGCGCAGAACGCGCGCCATCAGATCCAGATGCCGGCTGATCAGCTGCGACTTCAGCAGCTCGTCGAAGGCCGCCGCGCTGAGCGCGCTGCCCGGCATGACGGGCTCATCGCCCGAGGCAGGCTGCACGCCGCCGCGCCAGTCGCGCACGAATTCGATGAAGTTCTGGTCGCAGATCTCGGCGCGGTTCAGGCCGCGCATGCGGGCGGGAATGGGGCTGGGGCTGGACGTGCTCATGGGCTCGGGGGGCTGACCCGGCGGGGGCGCCGGAAAGCCGCGCATGATACGCGTCGGGCCCGGCGTTTCGCAGATCGAGCGATCCACGCGCAGGCGGACGACGGGCGCGACACCGTGAACTCGGCCGGCTGTGCCCGACGAAGCGCAACCGCCCAGTTCAGTTCGGGCCAGGCCGAAGACTGCTGGACTCACGCAGCGCAATGCCGTCACCGGCTGCCGGCGCCGAGCTTCGCAAGGAGTCAGCGGTCACGCGCCTTCAGCTCTCGACCCTGTTGCGACCGTCCGCCTTGGCGCGATACAGGGCGGCGTCGGCCCGCTGGATCAGCTTCTCGTGGTGTCCCAGGCCGGCCAGGGACGCGAGCCCGATGCTTACCGTCACCCTCAGGCCCGCATGCAGGCTGCCGAAGTCGTGGCGCTCGATGGCCTCGCGCAGGCGCTCGCAGACGCGGCGGGCCTCATCCATGCCAGCGCCCGGGAACAGCAGGGCGAACTCCTCGCCGCCCCAGCGCGAGGCGAGATCGCTGCTGCGCACGTGCTCGCGGATCAGCATCGCCACCTCGCGGAGCGCCGCGTCGCCTGCCGCATGCGAGCACTGGTCGTTGATGCGCTTGAAGAAGTCGATGTCGAGCAGGGCCAGGCACAGCGGCTCGCCGCTGCGCTGGGACTGCTGGAACGTCTCGGCGAGCCCGGCGTCAAAGGCGCGCCGGTTGAGCAGGCCGGTGAGATAGTCCTCGTTGGCTTGACGCTCGAAGGCGCGCGCCTGCAGATGCAGGCGATCGGCGAGCTCGCCGCGCTCGCGCGCCAGGCGCTCGAGGTCCGCGGCCTTGGCCGCCAGCGCCGCGGTCTTCTCGTCGACCAGCAGGCGCAGGCGCTGCTGACCGCGGCGCAGGCGCGCGATGCGGTACTGCACCGCCGCAGCCGCCAGCAGCAGCAGGCCCAGGATCAGCGCGCCCTGCACCCAGCGCAGCTGCCACCAGTACGGAGCCAGCACGAAGTCCACCCGCAGCGATTCGCCCCAGGCCCCCTCGGGATTGCGCGCCTGGGCCTCGAAGCGGTACTCGCCCGGGCGCAGCGCGGTGAACTGCAGGGTGTCGCGGGTCCCGACCTCGATCCAGCGGTCCTCGAAACCGCCGAGCCGGTAGCGGAACTGGATGCGCTCGGGCATCAGCAGGCTCAGGCCGGCAAGCTCGATCTCAAGGCGACGGCTGCCTGCTGGGAACTCCATCGCAGCCGCGATCGGCTGGGGCTGGTCATCGACCCGGACCGCCTCCAGCACCACCGGCACCCTCGGAACGCGTGCCAGCAGCACCGCCGCGGGATCGACGATGGCGAGGCCGCTGGCCGTGCCGAACCACAGGCGACCGTCGGACCTGGCCACCGCAGCAGGCCCGGCCGCGCCATTGCACTGCGCGCTTTCCATCCCGCTGCTCTCGTTGAAATGCCGGACCTCGAGCTCGGCACGCTGCCCGCTGGCCACCACCTCGGCCGCATTCGCATCGATGCGGAACAGGCCGCGATTGGTGCTCAGCCACCAGCCGCCCAGCGCGTCAGGGACGATCTGGAACACCGCATCCACAGGCAGCCCCGCCGCACGCCCCACGCGACCCGACGGGCCGTCCTTCCAGCGCAGCAGGCCGAAGTCGGTCGCCATCCACACGCTGCCGTCCCGGGTTTCGTGGAAGTGGAAGATGTCCTTGACCGGCTGGTCGCCCAGCTCGACCCGCTGCAGGCGACCGGACTCGATCATGGCTGCACCGTTGGAGGTGCCGATGAAGATCCGACCGCCCTGGTCCTCATGCAGCGCGATCACGAAATCTCGCGGCAAGCCGTCGGCGACGGTCCAGTTGCGGATCTGTCCATCGCGCAGCTCGGACAGCCCGAGCGTGGTGCCGACCCAGAGGGCGCCGTCGCGCGCCCGCAAGAGCGCACGCACCTGGTCACCGGCGAGGCCGGCCGCGCGATTGGCGATCGTCTGCATGCGCTCGCCGTCCCACTGTGCGAGGCCGCCGGCCGCGGTGCCGATCCACAGCCTGCCGTCGGCCTCCGCGAGCAGGCTCATGACCGAATCCATGGGCAGGCCTTCGGCCTTGCCGAAACTGCGCACGTCCGTGCCGGAGATGCGATACAGACCGGAGCTTGTGCCCGCCCACAGCACACCATCGGCTGACTCCGCCACCGCGCGCACATAGGGCGTCGCCAGCCCCTGTCGGCGCGAGAACACCCGCACCGGCGGCAGCCGAAGGCGGAACAAGCCGCCGTTGGTGCCCACCCAGATACTGCCCTCGCGATCCTGCGCGAGCGCCGATACCCGGCTGTTGGGCAGGCCATCCTCGACATCGATGCGCTCGACCGGTGCTTCCTCGCCCAGCGGCGCACTCATCCGCAGCAGGCCATAGCTGGTGGTGCCGACCCACAGGTCGCCGCGCGCGTCGATCAGCAGGCGATTGACCTGGTCGGCCGGCAGCTGACTGGACAGCGGCGCGAAGCCGCTCGACGCCGAACCGATCATGACGCCGCGATCCGTGCCCACCAGCAGCTGCCCGTCGGCCAGCAGCTTCAGACTCAGCACGGGCCCTGCGGCGAGGCCATGCTCCGGGCCAAAACGCCGCACGCTGTCGTTCTCGATCGCGGCGAGCCCGCGCGTCGTGCCCACCCAGAGGCGGGCTTCCGCGTCCTCCAGCAGCGCGTTGACGTAGGCGCTGGGCAGACCCGCATCGATGCCGAACTGCTTCTGGCTGCCGTCGGCATCGAAGCGGATCACGCCCGAGTTTTCACCGCCGGCCCAGACCCGTCCGCTGCGCCCCACGGCCACCGTGATCGTCGCATCGGCCACGTCCTGCCCCGCGAGACGCAGAAACTCCCAGCCGTCGGCCGTTTGCCGGGCGACGCCATCACGCGTGGTCGCGAGCAGAACGGCGCCGTCAGCATCCACGGCGATCGAGCGCACTGCGTTGCCGCGTAGGCCCGGCACATTGCCGGCATCGAACACGCGGAACTCGCGGCCGCTGTAACGCACCGCGCCCTCCAGCGTCGCCATCCACAGGTAGCCGTCCGGCGCCTGTACCAGGCCGGACACCATGTTGTGCGGGAGGCCGTCGCGGCTGCCCCAGCGCTCGGCGTAGTACTCGGCCAGCGGCGCGCGCGCAGCCGTCGCTGCGCCGGGCTCGGCTGCCCGCGCCGACTGCAGCAGCCAGCCAGCCAGCACCAGCAGCAGACAGGCCACCACGAGACGGGCTACGCGCGGCGGGCTGCGCGCGTCATCTGGGCGGTCGGACTTGGCAGCGCGCATCACGGGACGTCCAGCGGGAGTCGGCGTCGGCGAGTATGCAGGCCGCATACCGAGCCTCATGCAGACGGGACGTGAATTCCAGCCCGCCGTCGCCATCGCGCCCATCCACAGGGAGACCGGATCGCAGGGGCCATGCAGAGGCGTCAAGGCAGGATTGGAGAACTCGACCTTGTGGCGCGCCATGGAGGGCATGCCCGCGGATCGGGCACGCAAGCACTTGATGCAGCGCAAGCGAGTCCGGACCTGCGCCGGACTCGCAGCCGGCCATCAGGCCGAGGTCAGCGGTGTCCCAGGGATTCGCGCCGTGGTTCAGCCGCGGCCGCGGCCATCCAGCGCCCGCACCAGGGCTTCGATCTGGCGGATCAGCGCAGCCTGCTGCGCCTGCGCTTCGGCGCGCGCCTGGGCACTGCCCTGTACGGCATCCACCAGCGGCCGGAAGCCCACGTCGAGCGCGTTGCGCAGGCCGCCCAGCCACATCGCGGCATCCGACGCCGTGTCGCGACTGAAAGTGCGGTTCAGCACCTGCTCGTCGAGGACGCGCTGCAGCAGCTGCACAAGCTCGGGCGCGGTCTGCGCGGGCTTGACCTCGCTGGCCTGCGCGCCCAGCGCCTGCACGCTGGCGACGAGGTCATGCAGCTGACCGATCACCCGCGTGCCGGTGTCGCTGTCGGCGCCGCCCAACGCCTTGTTGCGCTGGAAGCCCTGCTTGATCGCCTGCCAGCGTTCGGCGCGTGCCGCATCCAGCGTGCCGCGGATCTCGGCGAGCTTGAGCAGGTTCTCCTCGGCGCCGCCGGTGAGCAGCTGGGATTCGCCCAGGTAGTGGTCGTCGATGAGCGTCTGCAGCTCGGCAGCATTCATCACCGAGGAGATCTTCTCGGCCAGCTTGTTCATGTTGCGGTAGCTGCCCTGCAGCTTGAAGGGCGGCTCGGTGCGATAGGCCTCGGCCTGGGCGGCGCTGGCGATATAGGCCTGGTTGACGCGGTAGACGATGTCGCGCACCGCCAGCAGGTTCTTCAGCACCGCCGCGATCTCGTTGAGCTCGGCCGCCGAGTAGGTGTGCGACAGCGCATTCGCCGAGAACTCGCGCCCCTGCGCACGCTCGACCAGCTTGTACAGATCGTTCAAGTCGCGCGTGGCGAGCGGCGCCAGCACCGGCTGTGCGGTCAGGCAGTTCTCGACGTAGCTCAAGAGGAAGGCGTCCTCCTTGCCACCCAGCACCTCGCCAAGGTTGTAGACGTCGGCGCGGTTGGCCAGCATGTCGGGAATCTTGAAGACCTCGCCGCTCTCGGTATACGGGTTGCCGGCCATCACCACGCAGAACTTCTTGCCGCGCATGTCGTAGGTGCGGCTGCGCCCCTGCCACACGCCTTCGATGCGACGGGTGCCGTCGCAGAGCGAGATGAACTTCTGCAGGAATTCCGGGTGCGTGTGCTGGATGTCGTCGACATACAGCATCACGTTGTTGCCCATCTCCAGCGCGAGATTGAGCTTCTCCAGCTCCTGTCGCGCGCCGGCATCGGGCGCTTGGGTGGGATCGAGCGAACGCACCTCGTGCCCCAGCGAAGGCCCGTTGATCTTCATGAAGATCAGGCCCAGCGCATGCGCCACATACTCCATCAGCGTGGTCTTGCCGTAGCCGGGCGGGCTGATCAGCATCAGCAGGCCCATCAGGTCCGAGCGCTTGCCCTCGCCCACCGTGCCCATCTGCTTGGCGAGGTTGTCGCCGATGATGGGTAGATAGACCTCGCTGATCAGCTTGTTGCGCACGAACGAGGTCAGCGGCCGCGGCTTGAACTCGTCGAGTCGCAGGCGCGCGCGACCAGCTTCGATCAGCGCATGGCGTCGCGCCTGGAAGGCGCGCAGGCCGGGCAGATGCTGCTCGCGGTGGCGGCGCAGTCGCGCCTCGAAATCATCGATGCGCAGGCGCAGCAGGCCCTGCTCGATACGCGCGTGGCTGCTCAGCAGGCCCTTGATGTCGACCGCGAGATCGGCCTCGCTGATCCGCGTGGGCAGGTGCCCCTCGACGCACATCAGCGCGGCGGCCTCGATGGCGTGATCGGCCAGCTCGGCAAACGCAGGCTCAGCGCACAGCGCCTCGAACCATTGCCGCCACAGGCCCAGCGCCTCGCCCGGGCGCGCCGCCAGTGCATCGGCCGCCGCCTGCAGGTCTTCCCAGCGATGGCCGGTGGCCAGCCGCTCCTTCAGTGCCTGGATGAGCCGGCGCGCGGCGCTGGTGAACAGGAACTGCGGATGCTCCTCGCCCAGCAGCTCAACCAGATAGCGCGCGGCGTCGCCACTCAGGCTGGCATCGAATTCGATGCCAGCCGCGGCACGGAAGCGCTCGACCTCGCGCGCGACCTCGGCCATCAGGCGCTCGCTGGCGCCGTTCTGGTTCAGCGCTTCGATCAGCTGCCGCGCCTGACGCGCACGCAGCGGCCATAGGCTGGCGCTTTCGCTGTTGGCCTGGGCCTGCCAGGCCAATGCGGCCAGCGCACGCGCGGCCGGCGCATGGATCAGATGCCCCGCCGCCTGCCGCAGCGGCAGCCAGGCCGCGAGGATGCGCGCAGCATCGGCGTCGTGGATGCCTTTCTCGTAGCCCTCGCGATACCGCGAGGCGGCGAATTCGCGCAGGCGCTTCGACAGCGCGTCGAGATCGCCCAGCTCGGACTGCAGCGTCGCAAGGCTCTGCCCCTCGCTGCCGGCGCGCGCGGCCTCGAACAGGCTGGCGGCCAGGTATTCGGCGCGACTCACCTGCGCCGACTCCGACTCCAGCGTGTGCTCGGCGAACTCGCGCAGGCGGCCGAGCTCCTCGTCGCGGATCGGCTCGTAGTACTCGGTTCCGGTCAGGTGCAGGCAGAGCTCACCGCCCTTCGGCAGCAGGGTCAGGTCCAGCACCTGGGTGTTGACGCTGAAGCGGTGGCGCGGGCCCAGCTTGATGGTGTTGCCGCCGTCCTCGAACAGCTCGCTGCGGTCGCGCTGGCCGCGCAGCGCGGCATCACGCGCGGCCTTGATGCGGGCCTCGATGTCGTCGGCCTTGACGCTGTCGCGCAGCTCGCGCAGTCGGTTCGCCAGCTCGCGCAGCTTGAGGATCAGCGCGTCGCCCGCAAAGAAGGCATGCAGGGCTTCGACCGTCTGCAGGCGCTCGGTGCGCCGCGGCAGGCCCTCGAAGATGCGCAGCGCCGCTTCATGCAGGCCCTGCGCGCGGCGCTGGCGTTCATCCAGCAGCGCCTGGCGATGGCTCTCGAAGGTCTCCAGCACCTCCTCGCGCTTGGCCAGGATGTCCTGCAGGAAAGCTTCGTGCTCGCCGAAGCGGCTTTCGAGCTCTTCCAGCTGCAGCAGCACGCGCGCGAGCTGCTCCTCGCTGCGCTCGGGATCCGTCGACAGGCTCAGCGCCGAAGCGAGGCTCTGGCCGAACAACGCGAACTGCGCACCAAACTGGGCCACCGCTTCCCGGCTGCCCAGCGACTTGCGCTGCTGCTCGGCGCGGGCGCGGGCCTGGTTGAGGCGCGCGTACAGCTCGGAGATCGTCTCGACCACCTGGGTGCGCTGCTGCGCATCCTCGATCGGAAGCCCGGCCAGCAGGTTCGACAGCAGGTCGAGGTCCAGCGACAGCTGGGCCATGCCCTCGAGCGGCACCTTCAGCTGGGCCACGCCTTGCGCCTTGCCGGCCTCGGCATCCAGCGCGCGCAGGCGCTGGTCCAGCGGTTTCAGCGCCGCGGCCGAGGCCAGGAACTCGCCGGTCGCCGACGCCAGCGCCGCCTGCGCGGCGACCACCTCGGCTTCCAGCGCATCGACCGCGGCCACGTCCATGTAGCGCGCTTCGCGCAGCGCCAGCAGACGCCCACGCTGGGCCTGCAGGCCCGACAGGCCTTCGACGTAGTCATTGACCGACTCGCAGCGCTCCGGCCGCGCCCTGGCGAGCAGCTCCGACTGCGCACTGCGCGCCTCGCGCAGGCTGCGCTCGCTCTGCGCGCGGATGCTCTCGACCTTCTCGAACTCATCCAGCACGGACTCAGCGGTGCCGGCGATCTCGCGCACCAGCGGCGCCACGCCCGCGCACTCGGCGCTGTCCAGCCAGTGGTGCAGATCGAACAGGCGTCGGCTGTTCTGGCTGAGCAGGCCGTAGCGGGTGGCGCTGACTTCCTCACTCGAAATCTCTCGGACCAGCGAGAGCAGATCGGAGATGCCGCGCACCAGCTCGGCATTGCCGATGCGGCCCATGAAGCTGGTCGCCGGTGGCTTGGCGGCGGCGAATTCCTCGCTCCAGAACGGCGTCTGCCAGACCTGCATGGGATGCACACGGGTCGGCTCGTGGCTGTCGACCGAGAACAGCACGAAGCGGCCGTCCTCCAGTCGCGCATAGCCGTGGCCGAACAGCGGCGTGGCCAGCCGGCGCTCGATCAGGTTGTAGGTGAACAGCGCCTTCGCACCGCCCTCGGGCTCGTAGAAGACGTAGAGCACGTCCTCGCCGTTCGGCGAACGCAGGCTGCGCTTGAAGCGCATGCCCTCCATGCTGCGCTCGAAGGCGCGCTGCTCGCCGTTCTGCAGCACATAGCCGCCGGGAAACACGATGCCGTGGTCCTCGGGCAGCTGCACGCAGCTCTGGCCGATCGCGTCGATGCGGTAGACACGGCGCGCCACCAGGCTGTAGACGAAGTGGCGCACCACCTCTTCGCGGTAGGGCTGCACCCGCAGCAGGATGAGATCACCGACGCGGGCATAGTCGATTCGCGCGTCGTCGATGCTCTGGGTGGCATCGTCAACCGGCTCGCGGTAGATGCCGAGGCCATCCTCGGTGTTGTTCTCGATCTTGATGGTGAGGTCGCCGCCGATGGTTTCGACGAAGACGTGATCGAGCACGTTCATGTGCGGGAAGCGGCCCTCGACCACATGCTCGCGGCCGCAGCGCGTCCATTCGAAGTCATGGATCGGCGGCAGCGCGATATCGCGTTCGCCGCGGTTGTCGACGTAGCGCACCTCGCCCGCGGGCGAGACGCTGAAGCGGAACACGCGCACGTCCGACAGGCGCTCGCCGATCTGGAAGGCCGCCAGCAGCAGGCCGTCGCGCGCCACCAGCTGCAGCAGGCGGGTGTTCTTGTAGTAGGCGTAGAGCTCGCGGAAGTCCTGCGCGAAGCCCTGCGCGCCGAGGAAGCTGCTGGCAAGCTCGACCGGCTCGACGTCAAAGCCGCCCTCGGCCTCGACCAGGCGGTACAGGGCGAACACATCGCTGACCTGGGTCTCGCGCTTGAGGCCCAGGAAGACGTTGTAGCCGAACAGCAGGAAGTCGCCGACCCGCACCAGATCGCGCGCCACCGCGTTGTGCTCGGTGCGCACCCGCAGGCGACCGATGATCTTGAGCTCACTGCTGCCGAACTCGTCCAGCCGCTGCCGATTCAGCCCTTCGGCGAGGCCACGCAGACGCCCGCCCTGCTCCAGCAGGCGCGCGCGCAGCACTTCATAGGCGCCACCTTCGGCGACGGCTTGGTCAACGAGGGATTCTGGTGTGCTCATGGATCGAACTCGTGATGGAAGAGGCGATGCTCGCTGACCGGGACGTCGCCCACGTCGGGGTCATCGCGATCTCCCCTCTCCCCGTGGGAGAGGGGTCGGGGGAGAGGGTTCGGGAGTCCTCGGTCGCGAAGCTGCGGCGATCTGCTTCCACAAATCCGAGAACTGCGGCAATTAGGAACCTCGCACCGCTGAGCAAGATCCGGACCCTCTCCCCAACCCCTCTCCCACAGGGAGAGGGGCTTTGGCCCAGTCCCAGCACATCTGGACTGGCAAGAGACTTACCCGGGCTCCTCTGAAAGCGCTCGCGCAGCTCCGTCAGGCAGACGCAGGCTTCTCCGCGTCCGCATCTCCGTCGGTCGTACCCGCCTCCGCCGCCTTCAAAGCCGCCACCTTCCCCGCCGTCACCCCGCCACCCAGAAACTTCGACAGCACGTCCTGCACCACCGGGCTCTTGCCGACCGCGCCTTCGATCGCCTTGCCGACGCTGAGCGCCTTGGCGAAGGTCTCGAAGAACTCGCCGCCGCCGCCGACGATGTCGACCTTGGCCTTGGACAGCGCCGCTGCCAGCACATCGGCTTGCTCGCGGGCGATGTCCTTGTTGGCTTCGATCGCGGCCATCGCCTGCTCGAAGTTCTTCTCCAGCTGCATGCGGAATTCCTCGTGCGCACGCGCCGAGTCCGACAGGCCGGACAGCGCCTCGAACTTCTTGACCAGACCTTCGGCTTCCGACTCGTAGCGACGCTTCAGCACCTCGGCCTCGGACAGGCCGACCTCGCGGATCGCCACCGCCTTGGCGCCGCCCAGCTGCTCTTCGCCGCGCGCCTGCGCGCCCAGCTTTTCTTCCAGCACCTTGGCTTCAGCCAGGCCTTCCTTCTGCTTGGCCTCGGCCTGCGCCTCGATGATGCGCGCCTGCGCCAGACCCTTCTCCTGCTCGCCGCGGGCTTCAGCAGCCAGCTTCTCGGCGACCACCTTGGCCTCGGCCAGACCTTCCTTCTCCAGCGCCGCCGCGTTGACTTCGCGCACGCGCGCATCGGCGAGGCCCGGCGCCGCGCGCTCGGCCTCGATGCCCTCGGCCATCTTGCGCTTGGCCTCGGACTGTTTGCCGGCAGCCTCCAGTTCGGCCTGCGCCAGCGTGGTGATCTCGACGGCCTTGTACTTGGCCTTGCTCTCGTCCGCTTCGGCCTGCTTGACCTGCTTGACCAACTCTTCCTCGGCACGCGCCTGCGCGTCGAGAATCGCCACCTGCTTGGCGCGCTCGGCCTCGGAGATCTCGCGCACTTCCTTGATGCGCTCCTCTTCCTGGGCCACGGTCTTCTCGACCGCGATGCGCTCGCGCACGACGTTGGCGATCAGCTTGCGCTGCTCTTCCAGCGCCTTTTCCTTCTCGATGCGCTGCAGCTCGACCTCGCGCTCGCGCGAGACGACTTCCAGCGCCCTTGCGCGCTCGACCTTTTCCTTCTCGATGATCACCGCGCGCTGGCGGTTCTGCTCGGCCACCTCGACCTCGCGCAGACGGTTCTGCTCGCGGATGTCGATCTGCTCCTGCGCGGCGAGACGCGCCTGCTCGGCCTTCAGGCGCTCCTCTTCCTGCACCTTGAGCGTCTCGGCCTCCTCGCGCGCCTTGATGGTGGCGATCTCACGGGCCTGCCGCGCTTCGGCGTCGGCCTGCTGCCGAGCCAGCGCCAGCAGCGCTTCCTTGGTCTCGACATTCTTCTTGGTCATCGCCAGCTCTTCGTTGCGCTCCAGCTCGTTGGTGATGACGTTCTGGGCGGCGGTGAGCTCGGTGATCTTGCGGATACCTTCGGCATCGAGAATATTGCTGGGGTCGAGCGAGGACTTCGGCGTCTGCTCGAGATAGTCGATCGCGACGTCCTCCAGCACATAGCCGTTCAGGTCATTGCCAATGACCTCGACGATGCGGTCGCGGAACTCCTGACGGTTCTCGAACAGGTTGACGAAGTCGATCTTCTTGCCGACCGTCTTCAGCGCTTCCGAGAACTTGGCGTTGAACAGCTCGTTGACCGCGTTCTTCTCGGACGCACGATCGACGCCGATGGCCTTGGCCACCTTCAGCACGTCCTGCTGGGTCTCGTTGACGCGCAGGTAGAAAGCAACGGTGATGTCGGCGCGCATGTTGTCGCGACAGATCAGGCCGTCCTTGCCCCGCCGATCCACCTCGAGGGTGATCAGCGAGATCTTCATGAACTCCTTCTTGTAGATCACCGGTAGCACCAGCGCGCCGGTGAAATGCACCTTGGGCGTGGCCGACAGGTCGTTGACGATCAGGGCTGTGCCCTGCGGGACCTTGATGTAGAAGGACTTGATCAACGCGAACAGCGCGAACAGCGCAAGCAGGACCACGCCCGCAATGAGGAGGATGGGAATCAAGGCTTCAGTGCTCACGTCATGTCCCTCGTCTGAGTGATGGAAAGCTCGTTCTATGGGGCTGGAGTGTCAGCCCCCACGGCGGGTTGGAAAGGCTCAATCAGCCCGATCAGCAGCAACGGAATCCGGCGCCGCGGCGGGCCGCGCGATCCGGTAGGCGTGACGATCAGGCATGTAGTCGACGATCAGGGCGGTGTCGCCGCGACGAAACTCACCGTCAGGCGCCCGCACCTGCAGGATCAAGCCAGCGGCGCCATCGTCGTACTCGGCGAGGCCTTGCTGTTCGCTAACCTCGGGACTGCGTATGCGCACATGCTCGCCAAGCAGAGACACCGCATCCCGCCCTGGCACTGGCGTAAACAGTCTGCGGAATGGCTGCAGCAACATTCCCGCGAACGGCAGCGCCAGGAACAGAAGCACCGGCGTGAGCACCACGCCGGCAAGCAGGCGCAGCATGGCGGAATCAAGCCCGGTCAGGAACAGGTAATCGACGAAATAGCAGGCCAGCCAGGCCAGCGAAACGAGCGCTGTGTAGATCAAGCCAAAGGGCAGACCACCAAACCCGAACTTCAGCATCAGCGCGCTGAGCAGCCCTCCGCCGTTGCCCGCACCAACGCCGTCGGACAAGTCCAGAACCTCGAGATCGAACAGCCCGAGCAGGGTTAGTAGCCAGTAACCCACGGCCACCAGCAGCAACACGCTCAGGATCAGCGTCGGAAACGACAGTGCGATGTCGAGGAATCGGTCCACGCGGCCCCCTTTGATGCCTCCACCGCCCCTCGCGGGTGGATTCAAGCGCTCACGACGGCGCTAACCGCGCTGTGTGACCGTCGATGCAGGAGCGGAAGGATACGTGGCGAAACCGGTTTTGGAACCCCTCGGCTCGCGCAAACAAGAACGCGCCGGATCGCTCCGGCGCGTTCGTGGCGCAGCTTGAGGCGGATCGCGGCGTCAGCGCAGCCCGGTCTCGTTGCGGGCGATGACCAGGCGCTGGATCTCGCTGGTGCCCTCATAGATCTCGGTGATCTTGGCGTCGCGGAAGTAGCGCTCCAGCGGCATCTCCTTCGAGTAGCCCATGCCGCCGTGGATCTGCAGGGCCTGATGGGTGATGTACATCGCGGCTTCGGACGCGGTGAGCTTGGCCACCGAAGCCTCGGTGCTGAAGCGGCCGCCGGTCTTGTCGGCCTCGGCCTTGGCCCAGGCGGCGCGCAGGGTCAGGATCTCGGCGGCGTCGAGGCGGCACTTCATGTCGGCGATCTTGGCCTGGATCATCTGGAACGAACCGATCGGCTGGCCGAAGCTCTTGCGCTCTTTCACGTAGGCCACGGCGGCCTTGTAGGCGGCGCGGGCCAGACCCACCGCCTGCGAGGCGATGCCGATGCGGCCGGCGTCGAGCACGCCCATGGCGATCTTGAAGCCCTCGCCTTCCTGCCCGACCACCTCGTCGGCGGTGGCCACGTAGTCCTGGAACTCGATCTCACAGGTGGCCGAGGCGCGGATGCCGAGCTTGGGCTCGGTCTTGCCGCGGTGGAAGCCCGGCTTGGTCGTGTCGACCATGAAGGCGGTGATGCCCTTGGCGCCTTTCGACGGATCGGTGATGGCGAACAGGATGATGTACTTGGCCACCGGGCCGGAGGTGATCCAGCTCTTCTTGCCGTTGATCACATAGCTGCCGTCGGCCTGCTTGACGGCCTTGCAGCGCATGGCGGTGGCATCGGAGCCCGACTGCGGCTCGGTCAGCGCGAAGGCGCCGATTTCCTTGCCTTCGGCGATCGCGCGCACGTACTTCTGCTTCTGCGCCTCGGTGCCGAACTTCAGGATGCCGTTGCAGAACAGCGAGTTGTTCACCGAGACGATGGTCGAGTGGGCGCAGTCGGCCTCGGCGATCTCGATCATGGCCAGCACATAGCTGATCGGGTCCATGCCGGCGCCGCCGTACTCGGCCGGCACTTCGATACCCATCAGGCCGGCCTCACCGAGCGTGCGGATGTTCTCGAGCGGGAATTCCCCGGTCTGGTCGTGGTGCTCGGCGCTCGGAGCGATCTTCTCCTGTGCGATGCGACGGGCGACGTCGCGGATCATCAGCTGCTCTTCGTTGAAGTTGAAGTCCATGGGGGCTCCTGAGGCGTGGGCGAAATTCAAACGAGCGCTTGAAAACTGCGCGAGTTTAACCCGGTTCAGGGGGCAGCCGGATCAAGGCGGAGTCGAAGGAAGACATTGCAAGCCAGGATTCGGGACTCGGGACTCGGGACTCGGGATTGGAGATTCGTGCGGCGCTGTGCAGATCCACGCCCTGCGGACGCAAGCCTCACCAGCCCATGCGCGAGCCCGCTCACCGGCGACCACGTTCTCTGCACCGGATCAACGTCCATAGCAGCGACCCGAAGCAACGTTCCCCGCGCCGCACTCGCCGCACGTTCACTTGAGCCAAGGCCTCCAAAGCTTGACGCACCCCAAGCCCCTGCCTACCCTGCTTCATCTTTGAATCCCGATGAAGCGATACACATGGATCTGAATGCCTGGTCGGCCTGCCTTCGCGTGCTCGCGGACGCCACCCGCGTGCGCCTGCTGGCCCTGCTGGAGCGCGAGGAGCTGACCGTCGCCGAGCTGGCCTCGATCACGATGCTGGCCCAGCCGCGGGTATCGACACACCTGGCCAAGCTCAAGGAAGCCGAGCTGGTGCTGGATCGCCGCGCCGGCGTCTCGGCCTACTACCGCTTCAACGAGGCCCTGCCGCCGGCCGAGCGCGCGCTCTGGGACACCTTGCGCAACGGCGCCGACGACCCGCTGCTGCGCCAGGACGCCGAGCGTCTGCCGGAAGTGCTGGCCCTGCGCGCCGCCGAAGAGAACTGGGCGGACACGGTCGCAGGCGACATGGAGCGCCACTATTCGCCCGGACGCACCTGGGAGGCGCTGGCGCGCTCGGCTCTCCCCTTGATGCGTCCCGGCGAGGTGCTCGACATCGCCTCGGGCGACGGCGTGCTGGCCGAGCTGGTTGCACCGCACGCCCAGCGCTACGTCTGCATCGACTCCAGCGCACGTGTGGTCAGTGCCGCCACCGAGCGGCTGTCGCGCCACGCCAATGTCGAAGTGGTCGAAGGCGACATGCACGCCCTGCCCTACCCCGAAGCCAGCTTCGATCTGGTCGTGCTGATGCACGCGCTCACCTATGCCGACAAGCCGGCCAAGGCGGTGGCCGAGGCCGGTCGCGTGCTGCGCCCCGGCGGTCGCCTGCTGCTGACCAGTCTCGCCAAGCACGAGCACCAGACCGCGGTCGCGCCCTATGGCCACGTCAACCTCGGCTTCAGCGAGAAGGAGCTGAAGCGCTTCGCCGAGAAGGCGGGCTTGAGCGTGCAGACCGCCAGCACGGTCACTCGCGAACGCCGCCCGCCGCACTTCGAGGTCATCGCCCTGATCGCCCACAAGACCTGATCGTTCGCCAGCACGGCTTTGCCGGGCGCCCTGTCCGTGCCGCATAGGGTGGGCCCTGGCCCACCGTGATCTGAACCGCACCCCCTTCCCGATCAAACACGTACCACGCCCGACAACCTCGAACGCGAACCGCGCGGCCCACGATCAACCTATCAACCCCAACGCCCGCCCTCCCCAGGCGCCGCTGAGAAATCCACGCAATGCCCGACTTCACCGCCCTGCCCTGGCTCAAGCCCGACCGCGTCGCCAAGCTCGACGCCGCGCTTGCCGAACGCATCCTGATCATCGATGGCGCCATGGGCACCATGATCCAGCGCCATGCGCTGGACGAAGCCGCCTACCGGGGCGAGCGCTTCCGGCACGGGCTGGACGCGCTGCAGTCGCAGCCGCCCTGCGGGCACGAGGGCCATGCGCACGGCGAAGGCTGCGGCTGTGACCTGAAAGGCAACAACGACCTGCTCACCCTGACCCAGCCGCAGATCATCGCCGACATCCACACGTCCTATCTCGAAGCCGGCGCGGACCTGATCGAAACCAATACCTTCAACAGCACCACGCTGTCGCAGGCCGACTACAAGCTGGAGCATCTCGCCCGCGAACTGAACTTCGAAGGCGCGAAGCTGGCCCGCGCCTGCTGCGACGCCATCGAGGCGCAGACGCCCGACAAGCCGCGCTTCGTGGTCGGCATTCTCGGCCCCACCAGCCGCACCGCCAGCATCAGCCCGGACGTCAACAACCCGGGCTTCCGTGCCACCAGCTTCGAAGAGCTTGCAGCGGCCTATCGCGAAGCCACCGAAGGCCTGATCGACGGCGGCGCCGACATCCTCATGGTGGAAACCGTGTTCGACACGCTCAACGCCAAGGCCGCCGTGTTCGCGGTGGAAGAGGTGTTCCAGCAGCGCGGCGCGCGCCTGCCGCTCATGATCTCAGGCACGATCACCGATCGCAGCGGACGCACGCTGTCGGGGCAGACCGCGGAAGCGTTCTGGTACTCGCTGGCGCATTCGCGGCCGCATGCGATCGGTCTGAACTGCGCGCTCGGCGCCAAGGACCTGCGCGCGCACGTGGACATCCTCGCGCAGGTCGCGCCGACCCACGTCAGCGCACATCCGAATGCCGGCCTGCCGAACGCCTTCGGCGGCTACGACGAGACACCGGAAGAAATGGCCGGCACCCTGCGCGAGTTCGCTGAAGCCGGCCTGCTGAATATCGTCGGCGGCTGCTGCGGCACCACACCCGAGCACATCGCCGCGATCGCCCAGGCGGTCAGCGCCATTCCGCCGCGCGCGCTGCCCAGCCAGACGACGGAGGCCGCGGCATGAGCATGCCCCGCTACACGCGCCTGTCCGGCCTGGAGCCGCTGGTCATCACGCCCGAGACCAACTTCGTCAACATCGGCGAGCGCACCAACGTCACCGGCTCGGCGCAGTTCCGCAAGCTGATCCTCGACCAGCGCTACGACGAGGCCGTCGAAGTCGCCCGCCAGCAGGTCGAGAGCGGGGCGCAGATCCTCGACGTAAACATGGACGAGGGCATGCTCGACGCCGAAAAGGCGATGGTGACCTACCTCAACCTGATCGCCGCCGAACCCGACATCGCGCGCATTCCGGTGATGGTCGACAGCTCCAAGTGGACCGTGATCGAAGCCGGCCTGCGCTGCCTGCAAGGCAAGGGCGTGGTCAACTCGATCTCGATGAAGGAGGGCGAGGCGGCTTTCCTCGAACAGGCGCGGCTGGTGCAGCGCTATGGCGCAGCTGCCGTGATCATGGCCTTCGACGAGCAGGGCCAGGCTGACACCTGCGCCCGCAAGGTCGAGATCTGCACGCGCGCCTACCATCTGCTGCGCGAGAAACTCGACTTCCCGCCGGAAGACATCATCTTCGATCCGAACATCTTCGCGATCGCCACCGGCATCGACGAGCACAGCAACTACGCGGTGGACTTCATCGAGGCCACCCGCATCATCAAGCAGACCCTGCCGCACTGCCATGTCAGCGGCGGCGTCTCCAACGTGAGCTTCGCCTTCCGCGGCAACAACGTGGTGCGCGAGGCCATCCACGCGGTGTTCCTGTTCCACGCGATCCGCGCCGGCATGGACATGGGCATCGTCAACGCCGGTGCGCTGCCGATCTACGACGACCTCGACGCCGAACTGCGCGAGCGCGTCGAGGACGTGGTGCTGAACCGAAGAGACGACGCCACCGAGCGCCTCTTGGAAATCGCACCCCGCTACAAGAAGGGCAAGGGCGAGACGGTCGAAACCACCGCCAAGCTGGCCTGGCGCGCCAATCCTGTGGCCGAACGCCTGAAGCATGCGCTGGTGCACGGCATCGACGAATTCATCGAGACCGACACCGAAGAGGCGCGTCAGGGCTTCGCCAAGCCGCTGGAGGTGATCGAAGGCCCGCTGATGGCCGGCATGAATGTGGTCGGCGACCTGTTCGGCGCAGGCCGCATGTTCCTGCCGCAGGTGGTGAAGTCGGCGCGCGTCATGAAGAAGGCGGTGGCCTACCTGCTGCCCTACATCGAGGCCGAGAAGCTGCGCTCGGGCGATGCCGGCCGCAACAACGGCCGCATCCTGATGGCGACGGTCAAGGGCGACGTGCACGACATCGGCAAAAACATCGTCGGCGTGGTGCTCGCCTGCAACAACTTCGAGGTAGTGGACCTCGGCGTGATGGTGCCGGCGCAGACCATTCTCGACCGCGCGCGCGAAGTGAATGCCGACCTGATCGGCCTGTCCGGGCTGATCACGCCCTCGCTGGAGGAAATGAGCCACGTCGCCAAGGAGATGCAGCGGCAGGGCTTCCAGGTGCCGCTGATGATCGGTGGCGCCACCACCTCGCGCGCGCACACCGCGCTCAAGATCGCGCCGCACTACCACTCGCCCACCGTGTGGGTGAAGGACGCCTCGCGCGCGGTCGGCGTGGCGCAGAGCCTGATCAGCGCCGACCTGCGCGCGAGCTTTGTCGCCGCCAACGAAGCCGACTTCGCCGACATCCGCGCCCGCCACGCCCAGAAGGGCAATGGCAAGCGCCTGGTCAGCCTCGAGCACGCCCGCGGCCAGCGCTTCCGCGGCGACTGGGCCAACTACGTGCCGCCCACCCCGCGCGTGCCGGGCGTCACCGAGCTCAAGGTCGATCTCGCCACGCTCGTCGGCTACATCGACTGGACGCCCTTCTTCAACGCCTGGGAGCTGGCGGGCCGCTACCCGGCCATCCTGACCGACGAAGTCGTCGGCGCGCAGGCCAGCGAGCTGTTCCGCGATGCGCAGGAGATGCTGCGCGAGATCATCGACGGCGAGTGGCTGGAGGCTCGCGCCGTGGTCGGCCTGTGGCGCGCGCACAGCGTCGGAGACGACATCGAGGTGTTCAACGCGCACGGCGGTGAGCTGGCGGTGATCCACGGCCTGCGCCAGCAGGTCGACAAGCCGGCCGAACGCCCGGACTTCTGCCTGTCCGACTTCATCGCCCCGCACGATGCCGGCCGCGAGGACTGGTTCGGCGCCTTCGCCGTCACCACCGGGCTGGGCTGCGAGGAGCGCGCACGCGCCTTCGAGGCCGAGCACGACGACTACCGCGCCATCCTGCTGAAGTCCTTGGCCGACCGCTTCGCCGAAGCCCTGGCCGAGTACGCGCATGAGCGGGTGCGCAAGGAGCTGTGGGGCTATGCGCCGGACGAGCAGCTCGATAACGAGGCACTCGTGCGTGAGCAGTACCGCGGCATCCGCCCGGCACCGGGTTATCCGGCCTGTCCCGACCACACCACCAAGCGCACCCTGTTCCGCCTGCTCGAAGCCGAAGCGCGCTGCGGCATGGCGCTGACCGAAGGGCTGGCGATGACGCCGGCGGCCTCGGTCTGCGGCATGTACTTCAGCCACCCGCAAAGCCAGTACTTCGTGGTCGGCCGCATCAGCAAGGAACAGGTCACCGACTACGCCCACCGCCGCGGCCTGCCCCTGCACGAGGCTGAGCGCTGGCTGGCACCGGTGCTGGATTACGACCCGGAGTAGCGAAAAGCCGGTAGCTCGATATCAGCAGCAACCCGGCTTTTGATCACATAGATCAAGAAGACTCTGAAGCCCTATGCAAGGCCACAGCGCGCCCCTACGATTCGCGCGCCGGGGCGATGCCGTCCGTGGCAATGCACGTCCTTGTGCCACGTCTGGGCTACGACTGCCCGAGTGGCCTCATGCCTCAGGGGGTTCAATGAAGCGTCTTCTGTTGATGGCGGGCCTTGCCCTGCCCGCTCTTCCCGCGTGCGTGCACGCGAATGACTTCCATCGGGTACTGACGGATACGCAGCTGGAGCTGCGCCGCGCCGAGACGCTCTCGGGCGCGTCGCGATCGACGGCCTCCGATGCGCTGCTGCAGCGCTTTGTTGCGCTCGAAGACGCAGTCAAGGGCGATCCGGTACTGCTGGAGAAAACGCAGCGCCTGCATGCGATGGCGCGCTTCCAGCTGGTCCACGGCGGCCGTATCGGCACGCTTGACCTGCCGCCACCGGTTCCCACCTTCCGGCAGCCAGGCACGGTCGGCGAGAGCTGTGAAGCGCCCCTGCCGCTCAACACCGGCGAAGCCTTGGAACTGCGAGTGCAGCCCGGCGAGTCGCTGTGGATCCGCGTTCAGGGCAGCACGGAGAAAGCCATTGGCGTGACCACCCGAGGCTCTCGCCTCGACACACGATTGAGCGCCTGGCCCGACTGCCGCGAGCTCGTCGCTGAGCCGATCGCCAGCGCCGACGACAGCATCGGCCTGCAGGCCGAGCTGACGCTTCCCTCTGACAAGCAGACCTTCTGGATGGTTCGCCTCGACAACCTCGGCGAGCAGGCTGGGGAAGTGATTCTGGGCGGTGTCGACTTCTCACTGGTGCAGGGTCAGGTGATGCGGTCAGCCGATGGCACGCCATTTACGGAGGCCACGGTTGGCATGTTCCGGGTGGTGGATGGACAGTATGTCTGGGAAGGCAGTACCCAGGTCGACATGCAGGGACGCTACCTGATTGGCTATCAACAGAACGGAGCCTATGCCTTTCGTACCGGTGGCTCGTGGTCCTCGGAGCCAGTTGCCCACGAAGCCTGGGTGGACGTCCCATGCGCCGGCCGCGATGTCTGGTCGATTTTCTCGTGCACCTTGGGTCAGGCCCAACCGGCGCTGGTTTCCTTGAACGGCGGCTCCGCAACGCTCAACTTCGCCCTGGATTCCCTTGGGGAGGTCGCCGGCGTGGTCACGGATGCTGCGACGGGTGCGCCACTGCCGAACTCGCAAGTCCGCCTGGCACTCACCCAATCAAGCTATTCGAATACCTGGGTCACCACGGACGTACTTGGACGCTATCGCATCAACCTGACCAGCGGAGTCGATTCGTACTTGGTCGCGGAGTCTTCGGGCTATCGCTCGCAGCTCTTCAATGGTATCGACTGCCCGCCGCAAGGCTGCGCTCTGGCGTCTGGCACGCCCCTGCGCAATGATCCAGCAGCTCCCGTGCTTCGGGCCGATTTCGCGCTGAACCGCACTCCTCGACTGGAAGTAGATGTGCGCATCGGGGGTGAGCCTGCCGCGGAGTCGGATGGCTTCACGCTAACGCTGTTCGACGCCTCGGGCACGGCAGTGTATTCCCGGTTTTTCTACGGGCCGCGTGTGTCTCTCGACGGCATCGAGGCAGGCAGCTATCGAGTGCGTATCGAGTCGCGCATCACCTATTCGCAGCTGCACAGCGGCATCGAATGCCTCAGCTCCTGCATCAACGAACTCAACCAGGCCACCACGATCAGCTTCCCGGCGTCGGGCGCGGGCGCGAGCATCGGGTTCAACCTGCGCGCGCGCCCGGTTCTGCGCGGCAGCGTTCGGAGCGAAGACAACGGCGAGCCCGTGACCTACGCTCAAGTCATGCTTTACGACACCAGTGGCGTGTACATCACCGACACGTCGGCGAACGAAGGCCGCTTCGAGCTCGCCGGCATCCCGCCTGGGAGCTATCTGGTTCTGGTGAGCTCGCCTGAGCACGTCAGGGAGGTCTTCGACAACATCCCATGCCCCGCTCCGAATGCAGCCATCAACTGCCCAGGCGCCACGCCGATCATATTCACCCGTGAGTCCGGCGACAGGGAAATCGAGATCGAACTGACCCCCAATCCAATAGTGACTGGCAGAGTAACTGTCGAGGGGCCAGGCCAGAGCTTTGGCGCAGACTTGCAGACCCTTTCGTCCAACGGGCAGGTTATTCGGCGCGTCTGGCTGCAGCTTGGCAATGCAGGGACCTACCGCACACAAGCATTCGCGCCCGGCGGCGTGCGCATTGGTGCGAGCGACTACAACTACTGGGATCAGGTGTTCCCGCAGATCGATTGTGTGTCCGGATGGTCAGGCCAATTCACGAGCTGCGACCTGTCCAACGCAATGGTCTTCGACCTGCAGGCAGGACAGACCTACGAGGGCGTAGACTTCCGTCTGCGCCCTCGCGGGGCGCGCGGCTTCCGCGTGGTCCGAGCCGCCGACAACGCGCCCCTTGCCGGAATTGGCATAGATGTCTGGAACAGCAGCGGCGTCAGGCTGCAGAGCCTGGTGTCCGCCAACGACGGCATGGTCTACGTAGGTCACAACCAGTTCGAAACCCGGCTGCTCTCCACCTTCAACCTGCTGGGTCTGGAGGACCAGGTCTACAGCGGGATCCGCTGTCCGGCCGGCCCGGTCTACTTCGGGCAGTGCTCGCTGCAGGGTGCGACACCCGTTCCCTCGCCAGTGAACGGCTCCACCCTCGCTCCCGACATCGTGATACGCATGAGCGACGGGATCATCCTGTTCAACCATGGATTTGAAGACTGAGGCCGACAATCGTTCGCCGCTCCGGGCGGGGCGGCGGGCACGTCACGGCCAGTGACTTGTGGCCGCGGTGAGTCGAGCTGAAGCAAGTCCAGCTTGGAGACGTGCCGGCCAGAGGTGATCGGGGTGGAGGCCCGCAAGGCGGGCCTCACCCCACTGGCGCTGCAACTTGCATGCCTCGTATAGTGACGGCCCTCACATCCCTCGTTCAGCGTAGTGATGGCGTCCTCCGAGCAGCCGACCAGCGTCCTGCCGCGCCATGACACCCTCGCCATCGCGTGCGGTGCGGACTCACCGACTGCGGGCGACTGGAGCGAGGGGCAGCGGATCGGGGCCTTCAAGCTGGTACGCCGGCTGGGCAAGGGCGGCATGGGCCAGGTCTGGCTCGCCCACCAGCTGCACCCGCTGATCCGCGATGTCGCGCTGAAGGTGATGCTGCCGGAGCGGCGCAGTGCGCGGGCAGAAGCCTTCTTCGAAGTCGAGCGCCAGGCGCTGGCCCAGCTCTCGCATCGGGCGATCGCGCAGATCCATGACGCAGGGCGTCTGCCGGACGGCGCGCTGTTCTTCGCCATGGAATACGTGCCCGGTCGGCCGCTGGACGAGTTCCTGCGCCTGCAGCCGCAGCCGCTGCCCTCGCTGGTGCGGATGTTCGTCGAGCTCTGCGGCGGCATCCAGCACGCCCACCAGCGCGGCCTGATCCATCGCGACCTGAAGCCGCAGAACGTTCTGGTGCAGGACACCGAAGCCGGCCCGCTGCCGCGCATCATCGATTTCGGCATCGCACTGGGCACCAGCGCTGACGGGCCGACGCCGATGCAGCCCAGCCAGATCGCCGGCACGCCGGCCTACATGGCCCCCGAGCAGCGCGAGCCCGGCCCGGCCGGCATTGATGCGCGCTGCGACATCTATGCGCTTGGCGTGATGCTGGCCGAGTGCCTCCGTCAACAGGTGGGCCTACCCTTCGACAGCCGTGCGCCTGAAAGCACCGCGCTGCGCGAAGAGTTCGCGCGCAGCCTGCAGGCACGCGTACCGAGCGAGGGCGACGCGCAGCAGCTGCGGCGCGCGCCTTTCGAACTGCGCGCCATCGTGCTGAAAGCGATGGCGGAAGACCGCGACCAGCGCTACGCCTCGGCAGCTTCGATGGCCGAAGACCTGCAGCGCTGGCTGCAGCGCGAACCTGTGCTTGCGGTCGCAGGCGGGCGCGGCTACACGCTGCGCTGCTTCCTGCGCCGCAATGCGCTGGCAACGGCCGCTGCGTCGCTCATTGGCCTCGCCCTGATCGGCGGCATCGGTCTGGCGCTCTATGGCCTGACCGAAGCGCGCGCCGGCCGAGCGCAGGCGGAGGCCGCGCAGGCGCTGGCGGAACAGCGTCGCGGCGAGGCCGAGCAGCTGATCCAGTACATGCTCGGCGATTTCGCCGACAAGCTGCGCCCCTTGGGCCGGCTGGATCTGCTCGACAGCATTGGTGCAGAGGCACTCAAGTATCTCGGCGGCGCGGACGCTCGCGGCGATGCACGCAGCAATCTGGCCCGCGCGCGCGCGCTACGCACGCTGGGGGAGGTGCAGGTGACGCGCGAGCAGTTCGAGAAGGCGGCGCCAACGCTTGAGCAGGCCGCGCGGCTGCTGGACGAGGCGATGTATTCGGAGAGCGCGAATGCGGAAGACCTGCACTTCGAAGCCGGCCAGGTAGCGTTCTGGCTGGGGCATATCGCATATCGGCTTCGCAAGTACGACGCCGCCGAAGTACAAATGTCCCGCTATCTCGCGGAGGCACGCGCATTTGACCTGATCACCCGAGACCAGGCGAAAGGGCAACAGGAAATCGCCTATGCGCTGAACAACCTCGGGACATTGACCCTGGCCCAGGATCGCGTCGAGGAGGCGATCGGTTACTTCCAACAGGCGGCAGAAGTCCGGGAGACGAGTCTCCGGTCGGATGCTGACCCTCTGGTTCTGGAGCTGGTGGACACACTCTCCTGGCTGGCAACAGCACAAGAGCGACTTGGGCAGCCGCGCCTTGCGCTGCAAAACCGGACAACCGCGCTGAAGAGGTTGAACGCTCATCAGAAAGCTGTGGGCCTTAGTGCGGTGGGGCGTCAGCGTGAAGTCAATCTTCGCCTGAATCTGGCCCAACTCGGCAGGCAGCTCGCTCCAATGGAACCCATCGAGGGCAATCTGTCACGCGCACTTGCGCTCGCTCGAGCAGACGCCGAAAACGACCCAACGCAGCCCCGACGTCAAGCCTTGCTGGCCTTGATCGCCTACCTGAATGTCGAGGCGTCGGGCTCCGCGTCAAACGAGGCAGCCGATTGGCTGGAAGCGGCTGAATCGGCCTTTTCCCATGTCCAGCGCAGTGCACTGGCGGAAACCCAGCGCCTTCAGGTGGCGGGAGTACGCTGCATATCAACCCGCAACATTGCGCAGGCGGACAAGACGTGCGCGCAAAGCTTGATGGACCGGATAGAGCAGCTCGGCACGGTCGAGACTCTGCCCGAAGAGTTCCGCCTTCTTTATGCAGAGATCGCTGTGTCGTTCCCAACGAGTTCGCAGACTCGAGGAATGGCGCTGGCTGTGCAGATGCTGGATGCACTTCCAGATACAGGAAAGCTTTCCCTTCGTTACATGATTGTGCGGCGCGCGCTGCTGTCACACATCTACCCCGGTTCCGACGAGATTGCGATGCTTGACCGTCGCATCGGTGCTCTCCGAGACGCTCCCACACCACAAGCCAAACAGGAAAAGACATGAACCAGACCATCAGCGTATCGATCAACGGTGCGTTCCCTGACTACGGCATCGATTTCAGCGCGGAGCCTTCGCCGATCAAGCAGGGCAAAACGGAAACCATCACCTACACGATGATCAGCCGTGGCTTCCGCATTGTCGGCATCAATGTGCAGCGTAACCCCTTCGATACAGCGGACCAGCTGACCTGGGCGATCCCGGCCGATCAGCAGTCGCTGATCCTGACCGACGTCAATGCCGACCCGAAGCAGTCGATCTTCTGCTTCGAGATCGTGTTCAGCGACTCCTACGGAAACCAGTTCAGCAGCAAGGATCCGCAGATCCAGAATGACGGCCTTCCGCCAGTCTGATCCTGCCAAGTCTCGCAAGCAGCACATGCACCCCACCCACTTCGACACCCACACGCTCGACAACCTTCCCACGCCCCTGCCCGCCTGCAATCTCTGGCTGGCGGACGGCGTACTGAGGCAACACATCGAGCGCCACGGCGGCGGCTGGGCTGCGGCCCAGCTGTCCGATCTGGGTGGGCGTGCAGGCGGGGAACTGGTGACGCTGGGCGAGCAGGCCAATCTGCATCGCCCGCGCCTGCGATCCTTCGATCGCTACGGGCGACGCATCGACGAAGTCGAGTTCCACCCGGCCTATCACCAAATCATGCAGGTGGCGATGGCCGCTGGCGTGCATGCGTTCTCATGGAACCATGCGGACCGGCGCGGGGCGCACGTCGCCCGCGCCGGGCTGATGTACCTGTGCAGCCAGGCCGAGGCCGGCACCGCTTGCCCGCTGACCATGACCCATGCCGCGGTCGCGGCATTGCGGCATGCCCCGGAACTGGCCGCCGACTGGCTGCCACGAATCACCACCCGCGACTACGACTCGCGCAGCCTGCCGGCCGCCCAGAAGACTGCCTGCACCATCGGCATGGGCATGACCGAGAAACAGGGCGGCTCGGACGTGCGCAGCAACAGCACGCGCGCGCATCCGCAGGGCGATGGCAGCTACCGCATCGTTGGCCACAAATGGTTCTACTCCGCGCCGATGTGCGATGCGCATCTGGTGCTGGCGCAGGCCGAGGGCGGACTCAGCTGCTTCCTGCTGCCGCGGATCCTGCCCGACGGCAGCCTCAATGCGGTGCGCATCCAGCGGCTGAAGGACAAGCTGGGCGACTGGAGCAATGCGTCGGCCGAAGTCGAGTTCACCGGCGCGCTGGCCTGGCGCGTGGGCGAGGAAGGTCGTGGCGTTGCGACCATTCTCGGCATGGTCGCACTGACCCGCCTCGACTGCATGATCGGCTCGGCAGCCACGATGCGCGCCGCGCTGAGCCAGGCCCTGCACCACACCGCGCAGCGACACGCCTTCGGTCGCCTGCTGAGCGAACAGCCCCTGATGTGCAATGTGCTGGCTGACCTCGCCCTCGAGAGCGAGGCCGCACTCGCCTTGACCCTGCGCGTGGCGCGCGCGATCGACGCCAGTCCGCGCGACCCGCGCGAGGCCGCGTTCGGCCGCATCGCCACCGCCATCGGCAAGTACTGGGTCTGCAAGCGCACGCCCATGCAGGTCAACGAGGCGCAGGAGTGCCTGGGCGGTATTGGCTACGTCGAGGAGAACATCCTGCCGCGGCTGTATCGGCAGGCGCCGCTCAACTCGATCTGGGAAGGCAGCGGCAACGTGCAGTGCCTGGATGTGCTGCGCGCTCTCTCGCGTGAGCCCGACTGCCGCGAGGCGCTGTTCGCCGAGCTTGAGTCGGTGCGCGGCGCGCACGCGGACTACGACGCCCATCTGCAGCGCCTGCAGCAGGCTTTCGAGCGCAGCGACGCGCTCGAAACCCGCAGCCGCCGCCTGGTCGAAGACACCGCGCTGGCCCTGCAGGGCGCGGAACTGCTCCGCGCCGGCGATGCCGCGGTGGCCGACACCTTCTGCCGCTCGCGTCTCGGCGGCGAGCACGGCTACAGCTTCGGCACCCTGCCGGCGGATGCGCCACTCAAGGCGCTGATGGAGCGCAGCCGGCTCACGTAATCGCGTTGAGTCAGGACGGCAGCGACCGATTGAGGCTGTCGCTTCAGTTTTGACCACGACCTCAAGGTCGAGTCAGAACCCGCGGACATTGAAGGAGTCACGTGCCACGCCCGGTGCGCGACACGCGCACCCTACGACATCAAATGACGCCATGCCCGCAGCGAAGACCAAACAACTGCACGCGTTGGGTGCGCCTGCGGCGCACCGTCACCGTATGCGACAGCAGGATTGAGCCCATCGCAATCAAACGATCAACGCCGTCGGCCAAAGCGCCCGGTGCGCGGCACGCGCACCCTACGACATCGAATGACGCCGCGCCCGCAGCGCAGTCAGAACAACTGCACGCCTAGGGTGCGCCTGCGGCGCACCAATGCCGGACCTTTCAACACCGCGCGTCCGACGCACTCTCGCCGCCCGTGAAAACGTTGCGCGCAACGTTCGCAATGATCGCAACGAATGCAACGGATACCCGTCAAGGCTGCGCATGCAGGAAGTCCAGCGCCACCGTCAGCATCGCCCGCGTGCCCACAGGCAGCGCAGCCTCGTCGACCACGAACTCCGGCGAGTGATTGGTCGGCGCCTTGCGCGGGTCCTGGTCGGCCGAGGTCGCACCAACAAAGAAGAACAGGCCGGGCACTTCGTTGGCGAAAAAGGAGAAGTCCTCCGAGCCGAGGATCAGCGGCATCGCCAGCACATTGCCTGCGCCCGCCGCGCGCTCCAAGCTGGGCCGCATCCGCGCAGTCAGAGCTTCGTCGTTGCGGGTGACCGGATAGCCGGCCTCGCTGGGAATCTGCGCCTCGACCGTGGCGCCGTGCGCTGCGGCCACGTGCGTGGCAAGGTCGCGCAGTTGCTCCTGGATGCGCGTGCGCACGGTGGGGTCGAAGGTGCGGATGGTGCCGATCAGCTCGACCTCGTCGGGAATGATGTTGCTCCGCACGCCGCCGTTGATGGCGCCGAAACTGAGCACCGCCGGCAGCGTGCTGATGTCCGTGCGGCGGCTCACCAGAGTTTGCGCCGTGCTGACGATGTCGGCGGCGGCGACGATCGGGTCAATACCGCCCCAGGGCTGCGAGCCGTGCGTCTGCCGCCCCTTCACCACAATGCGGAAGCTGTCGGCCGCGGCCATGGTCGGCCCGCCGCGATAGCCGATCTTGCCCACCGGCAGACCGGCAATGACGTGCAGACCGAATACGGCGTCGGGCTTGAAGTCGACGAACAGACCTTCCTTCAGCATCAGTTCGGCGCCGCCCTCCTCGCCTTCGGGCGGGCCTTCTTCGGCGGGCTGGAAGATGAACATCACTTCGCCCGGCAGCTCATCGCGCATGCCAGCCAGGGCCTGCGCCACGCCCATCAGGATGGCGACGTGGGTATCGTGCCCGCAGGCGTGCATCACGCCGACCATGCTGCCGTTGTATTCGGTGGTGACGGTGGACGCGAACGGCAGGCCGGTTCGCTCGGTGACCGGCAGCGCATCCATGTCCGCCCGCAGCGCAATCCGCGGCCCGGGCTTGCCCCCCTTCAGCAGACCGACCACGCCGGTATGAGCGATGCCGGTGCGCGTCTCGATGCCGAGTGCGCGCAGGTGTTCCGCAACCTTGCGCGAGGTCTCGAACTCGCGGTTGCCGAGCTCGGGGAACTGGTGGATGTCGCGGCGCCAGGCCAGCACCTCGTCGGCAACGGCATCGGCCAGGGGTTCAATCGCAGGGGCCTGCGCAAGCGCAGTCGCGCCCGTCATCAAGGCCAGCAGGGAGAAACCACAGCACGCACGCTTGAACATCACCGCCCCCGGCTGATCTTTCGGTGGACGGAGACTAGCAGCCCAGGAAGACATCTGGAGGGCTTCTCGGCATCGCACTGCTTCGACTGCGCAGAGCTACTCTCAGCAGCCTGGCACGAGATTTCAGCCCGCGCCGGGTGCCCCGCGCCGTCGCGCTTCGAACCGATCCCAGTAGCGAGTTGCGGCCGCCTCGAGTTCATCGAGCGACACTGCCGCGCCCGAGTCCAAACGCAGGCTGGCGGATCGGTAGCGCACGCGCAGCATGCCTTCTGCGCAGCAGACCTTGACTGGATCTCCATCTTCCGCGCTCAGAACCTCGATGCCTGCTCCCTCGATATGGCGGAGATTGGTCGTGGGCACGGAATCCCAGAGCGTGAGCTCGAAGGTGCTGCAGTCAGAAAGATGAAGGATGAAATCCTCTCCTTCACCCTCGAACATCTCGCGCAGGTAAAGCACGCTGATGAAGAGGCTGATATCTCCGGGAACGGAGCCGTCGATACGATCCATGACGCCGTCATGCAGAAGGTTCCAGAGGCGCGCTGGCATCGAAGGTCTCCCTACCACTCACTCCCACTCAATCGTCGCCGGCGGCTTGCCGCTGATGTCGTAGACCACTCGGCTCACGCCACGCAGCTCGTTGACGATCCTGCGCGCGACGCGGTCGAGGAAGTCGTAGGGCAGGTGCGCCCAGTGCGCGGTCATGAAGTCGATGGTTTCGACTGCGCGCAGCGCGATCACCCACTCGTAGGCGCGGGCGTCGCCGACCACACCAACCGACTTCACCGGCAGGAACACGGCGAAGGCCTGGCTGACACGGTCGTAAAGGTCGGCGCGGCGCAGCTCTTCGATGAAGATGTGGTCGGCCTTGGCCAGCAGCTCGGCGTATTCGGGCTTGACCTCGCCAAGGATGCGCACGCCGAGCCCCGGCCCCGGGAAGGGATGGCGGTAGACCATGTGGCGCGGCAGGCCGAGCGCCACGCCGAGGCGGCGCACTTCGTCCTTGAACAACTCGCGCAGCGGCTCGACCAGGCCGAGCTTCATGTGCTCGGGCAGGCCACCCACGTTGTGGTGGCTCTTGATGACGTGGGCCTTGCCGGTCTTGCTGCCGGCCGACTCGATGACGTCGGGATAGATCGTGCCCTGCGCCAGCCACTTGATGTTGCTGAGCCTGGCGGCCTCTTCGTCGAAGATCTCGACGAACAGGCGGCCGATGATCTTGCGCTTGGCTTCGGGGTCTTCGACGCCCGACAGTGCAGAATAGTAACGATCGGCGGCGTTGACGCGGATGACCTTGACGCCCATGCCGCCGGCTTCCGCGTTGGCGGCGAACATCTGCATGACCTGGTCGCCTTCCTGCCAGCGCAGCAGGCCGGTGTCGACGAACACGCAGGTCAGGCGATCGCCAAGGGCGCGGTGCAGCAGGGCCGCGACCACGCTGGAATCGACGCCGCCCGACAGGCCCAGCAGCACGTCGCCCTCGCCCACCTGGGCGCGCACGCGCTCGATCTGGTCCTCGATGATGTTGGCGGCCGTCCACAGGGTCTGGCAGCCGCAGAGGTCCACCACAAAGCGCCGCAGCATGTCGGTGCCGGACTTGGTGTGGGTCACTTCCGGATGGAACTGCACGCCGTACCAGCGGCGGTCCTCGTCGGCCATGGCGACGATGGCGACGCTCTCGGTGCGGGCAGTGATGCGGAACTTTGGCGGCACGGCGGTGACGCGGTCGCCGTGGCTCATCCAGACGTCCAGGCGCGGCGGCGAACCGGCGTGGTCCTTCAGTCCATCCAGCAGGCCGCAGGGCGCGCTGACCTCGACTTCGGCATAGCCGAACTCGCGCTCGTGCCCGGCCTCGACCTTGCCGCCCAGCTGCATGGCCATGGTCTGCATGCCGTAGCAGATGCCGAGGATCGGCACGCCGGCATCGAACACCTCCTGCGGCGCCCGCGGCGAGCCCGCTTCGACCGTGGACTCGGGCCCGCCTGACAGGATGATGCCCTTGGCACCCCAAGCGGCGATCTCGGCGGGATCGTGATCCCAGGCCCAGATCTCGCAGTACACCCCGATCTCGCGGATGCGCCGGGCGATCAGCTGGGTGTACTGCGCGCCGAAATCGAGGATCAGGATCTTGTCGCTGTGGATGTCTGGGAGCATGGGATTGGGGATTCGGGATTGGGGATTGAAGAGCAGGCCCACGAAACACTAGGCCCAAGATCAGCCCATCGGGCGGAGCGGAACGGCAAACCAGAGCAGTGACGCGGCACCGACAGTCTGAGCGACTTCAGCAAACGCAATCCCCAATCCCCAATCCCCAATCCCGCCGCGCAAGCGTCAGCCCGCGCGGTAATTAGGTGGCTCCTTGGTGATCTGCACGTCGTGGACGTGGCTTTCGCGGACGCCGGCGTTGGTGACGCGGACGAAGCTCGGCTTGCTGCGCATGTCTTCGATGCTGGCGCAGCCGACATAGCCCATCGAGGCGCGCAGGCCGCCGGCCAGCTGGTGGATGATGTTGCGCACCGAGCCGCGATACGGGACGCGGCCTTCGATGCCTTCAGGCACCAGCTTGTCGGCGTCCGATGCGTCCTGGAAGTAGCGGTCCTTGCTGCCCTGCTCCATCGCGCCCAGGCTGCCCATGCCGCGGTAGCTCTTGTAGCTGCGGCCCTGGAACAGCTCGGTCTCGCCGGGGCTTTCCTCGGTGCCGGCGAACAGGCCGCCGATCATCACGGTGGAGGCGCCAGCGGCAATGGCCTTGGCGATATCGCCCGAGTAGCGGACGCCGCCATCGGCGATCAAGGGGATCTGGTCCTTCAGCGCGGTGGCGACGAGGTCGATCGCGGTGATCTGCGGCACGCCGACGCCCGCCACGATGCGGGTGGTGCAGATCGAGCCCGGGCCCACGCCGACCTTGACCGCATCAGCGCCATGATCGAGCAGGGCCAGCGCGGCCTCGCCGGTGACGATGTTGCCGCCGATGACCTGCACGTTCGGATAGTTCTTCTTGACCCAGCGCACGCGATCCAGTACGCCCTGCGAATGGCCGTGCGCGGTATCGACCACGATCACGTCGACGCCCGCCTGCACCAGTGCGGCGACGCGCGCTTCGGTGTCGCCGCCGACTCCCACGGCCGCGCCCACCAGCAGCTGCTCGTCGCTGTCCTTGGCCGCATTGGGGTTGTCGCGGGCTTTCTGGATGTCCTTGACGGTGATCAGGCCGCGCAGCGCGAACTGATCGTCGACCACCAGAACTTTCTCGATGCGGTGCTGGTGCATGAGGCTCAGCACTTCGTCGTCGCTGGCGCCCTCACCCACCGTGACCAGCTTGTCCTTGGCGGTCATGATCGCGCTGACGGGCGCATCCAGCCGTTTCTCGAAACGCATGTCACGGCTGGTGACGATGCCGACCAGCTGGTTGCCGTCGACCACCGGCACGCCGGAGATGTTGCGCTTGCGGGTCAGCGTGATGACCTCGCCGATGGTGGTGTTCGGGCCGACCGTGAAGGGCTCGCGGATGACGCCGGCTTCGAAGTTCTTGACCTGCTGCACGTGCAGGGCCTGTTCGGCCACGCCCATGTTCTTGTGCAGGATGCCGATGCCGCCGAGCTGGGCCATGGCGATGGCCAGGCGCGCTTCGGTGACGGTGTCCATGGCGGCGGACACGATCGGCAGGTTGAGTTTGAGTCCGCGCGTGAGCCGCGTGGCCAGGCTGACGTCCTTGGGCAGCACCGCCGAGTGGGCGGGAATCAGCGAGACGTCGTCGAAGGTCAGTGCTTCAACCTGGATGCGCATGCGGCGGGCTCCGGAGGGAAGAAGCGCGACATTATAGGCCGGGGTGCCGGGCCGGCGTTAGCGCAGATTTGCGTGATCCTGGTTCGACCGAGGGTGGGCTCCCCCTCAATCTCGACTCCGCCAGCTGCGAACCCCGAATCCCCAATCCCGGCCCTCAAAGCAAGGCCAGCGACAGCCAGGGCACGTAGGTGATCAGCCCCAGCGCCAGCAGCAGGATCAGGAAGAAGGGCAGACAGGCGCGCACCAGGCGGCCGATCGACACCTTGAACCGGTAGCTGGCGATGAACAGGTTCATGCCCACCGGCGGGGTGAAATAGCCGAGCTGCAGGTTGGCCAGCATCAGCACGCCGAGGTGCACCGGGTGGATGCCGTAGCCGATCGCGATCGGCACCAGCAGGGGCACCAGGATCACGATCGCGGCGAACACGTCGAGCAGCATGCCCACTGCCAGCAGGAACAGGTTCAGCGCCAGCAGGAAGGTGAGCGGATTGCTGATCGCGCCCTGGATCCACTCGAACAGGCGCGTCGGCACCTCGGCGTCGACCAGCCAGTTCGACAGCGCCAGCGCGGCACCGAGGATGATCAGGATGGCGCCGACCATGCGCATCGACTCGGCCAAGAGCCCCGGGAGACGCCTGAGCGGAATCTCGCGGCGCACCAGCACGGTCACCACCAGCACATAGAGCGCAGTGATGGCAGCAGCCTCCGAGGCCGCCAGCGCGCCGGAGTAGATCGCGCCCAGCACGAGCACGGGCAGCGGAATCTCCCAGGCGGCATCGCGCGTGGCTTCCAACACGCGCGACCAGGCGAAGGGCTCGGAGCGCGCATGCAGCGCACGACCGTGCCAGGCCGCGTAGACGCCGAGCAGGACGATCATCAGCAGCCCGGGCAGGATGCCGGCGATGAAGAGATCCTCGATGCTGACCGAGGGCGTGGTGCCAAGCTGGCCGGCGACAAAGCCATAAAGGATCAGCGGCAGCGACGGCGCGAACAGCAGGCCGAGGCTGCCGGCGCTGGTGACAAGCCCCAGATTGAAGCGCTCGTCGAAGCCGGCCGCCTTCAGCGCCGGATACAGCAGCGCGCCCATCGCCACGATGGTCACGCCCGAGGCGCCAGTGAACGCGGTGAACAGGGCGCAGGCCACCAGCCCGACGATGGCGATGCCGCCCGGCAGCCAGCCGAGCAGTGCGTCCGACAGCTTCAGCAGGCGCTGCGGGGCGCGGCTTTCGGCCAACAGATAGCCGGCAACGGTAAACAGCGGAATCGCGGTCAGGCCCGGCATGCCGGCCAGACGGTGGAACTCCACCGCGACCACGGTAAGGTCGTAGCCGGCCTGGTGGAAGCCGATGAAGGCCGCGCCAAGGATCAACACGAACAGCGGCGCGCCGAGCAGCGCGGCAGCGAGCAGCAGCAGCCAGGCCCAGCTCATGCGGCGCTGCCCTCGGCTGCCGACGCCTCGCTTGGCGGACCCAGCGCGACCGCGATCAGGAAGCGCAGCGTCAGCACCGCGAAGCCGAACGGAATGATGAGCATGCCGGCCCAGCTCGGTACACCGGCGAACAGGACGCCGGGCGCTTCACGCTCCAGCTCGATCAGGCTCCAGCCATACCAGGCCATCACGGCGCACAGCGCGGCAGCAACGAGCTGAGCGAGCGCCCAGACGATGCGCCGGCCGAGGGGCGGCAGCAGCCGCGGCAGCAGGTCCAGCGCCAGATGCCGGCGCTCACGTGCCGCCCCCAGCGCACCGAGCAGAGCGATCCACAGCACCAGGGTGCGCTGCACGGTTTCGCCCTCCAGCCAGCCGGTGTCGGCGATCCAGCGAAGTCCAATCTGCCCGACGGCAAGCAGCAGGAGAAGCAGCAGCAGGGCCGCCAACAGCCCATCTTCAAGACGGTGCAGGCCGCGCAGCAGTCGATTCACGCGTAGCGACTCAAGGGGCAGCTGCCGGCACGCGGCTCGTCACAGCCTCAACCATCTCGGCGCTCAGCTCCTTGCGCTCGACCATGCTGCTGCGCACCGACAGGCCGAACTCGCGCCAGCGCGCCAGCTCGGTGGCGTCGGGCTTGAACAGCTGGATGCCCTCGCTGCGCAAGGCCGCCAGCGCGCTTTCGTCGGCGCGCTGGTTTTCCGCATCGATGCGCTGCGAAGCCTTGCCGAAGGCCTCGAGCACGACGGCCTGGTCGGCCTCGCTCATGCGCCCGAAGGCGCGGCGATCCAGCACCACATAGCCCACCACATAAGCCAGCGGGGCGTCGAACAGGTGCTTGATCCGGGTGTGCCACTGCAGGGCGATCGCTCCCGCCGGGGTATTGCCGACGATATCGATCATGCCGGTCTGCAGGCTGGTGAACACATCGGACAGCGGCAGCGGAATCGGGCTGACGCCGCCAGCGGTGAAGGTGCGTTCGCTGATCAGATCGTTGTTCGGAATCCACACCTTGCCGGCACGCAGCTGCTCGATGCTCTGCAGCGGCTTGCTGCTCATCATGTAGGCGAAGCCGACGCCGGAGATGCTCAGCACTTCGAAGCCCTTGTCGCGGATGCCTGACTTCAGCAGCGGGTCGACGTCGCGGCGCACCGCGTCGACCTGGGCGTGGTTCTCGAACAGGAATGGCAGGCCGTAGACCACGGCATCGGGATAGACCAGGGACAGCTCGCTGGCGGTCAATGCGCCGCCCTGCAGCTGGCCCAGGCGGATCTTGCGCATGACCGTGGCGTCGTCGCCCATCACGCCGCCGGGGTAGTAGCGGAACTCCACGCGGCCTTCGGTGCGCTGCTTGACCTCCTCGGCCGCGGCGCGCATCTCGCGCAGCCAGCTGGAGCCTTCAGGGGCGAGCGTGGCGATCTTGAAGCTCTGCGCCTGCGCGAGCGGGGCCAGCAGCATGAATGCGAGGGTCAACAGAATGCGCATGAAGGGCTCCGGCTCAGAAGTAGTTCTTCGAATCGTCCAGCAGGGCGCGGGCCTGGGCCTGCGCCAGGGTGTTCATCAGGGTCAGGCCGGGCGCCTTGGGATCGGCATCCAGAACCTTTTTCAGCTGGGCATCGTGCAGTTCCTGGTCGAACACCAGGCGCGCGTAGTGCCGCGCCAGCAGGGTGCGCGCCAGCAGGTTGCGCCCCTGGGAGAGCTCGATCGCGCGCTCGAAGGCCGCCCTGCCCTGCTCCGGCTGGCCACCGACCGCGGCCGGGCGCAGCGAGTTCAACACGCCGAGGTAGACATGCGGCATCCCCTGATCGAGGGAGGGCTCAAGCGTGACCGCACGCTCCAGCAGCAGGCTGACGCGCGGAATCGCGGCGATCGCCGCATAGTCGTCGCTGTGGGTCTGGATGTAGCCGGCCCAGGCGCTGCCCAGGGCGTACAGGCGCGCGGCAGCCTGCTCGCCTGACTGCGCGTTGACGGCCGCTTCCCACGCGTCGAAGGGCGACTTGAGCGCGGCGCACAGCGCGACCTGGTCGATGCAGGCCGCGCGCTGGGCGTAGTCGAAGGCGCGCTTGGACAGTCGCGCCGCGCGCTCGGGTTCGGCCACGAAGTTGCCGGCATAGGCGCCGTAGAGGCGGGCGGCGGCGCGCAGGGTGCCGGCGTTCTGCGGATCACCTTCGAGCAGGCCATCCAGCAGCAGCAGGTAGGCGGGCAGCCCCTCGGCGACCGTGGACGGATCGTCCTGGTTGAGGATGCCGCGGCCGAGGTTGTCGGCGAAGCGCTCGCTGGCGCGGTTGACGATCGAGGCGCAGCCGGACAGGGCGAGCAGGCCGGCGCCCAGCGCAGCGATGCGGACCACGGATTTCAGCGGAATTCGATTCACGGCGAGGCTCCCTGCCAACGGCCAGTGTCTACGGCGCAAGCGACGCGCTCATGACACAACGAACCTGACTCAAGCGCGGTCAAGCTCGCGCAAAAGACTGGCTTCCCAGGTGTTCTGCATCAGCGTTGCCACGGTCATCGGGCCGACCCCGCCGGGCACCGGCGTGATCCAGCTTGCGCGTTCGACCGCCGCTTCAAAGCCGACATCACCGGTCAATGAGCCGTCGGGCAGGCGGTTGATGCCGACATCGATCACCACCGCCCCCGGCTTGATCCACTCACCCGGGACCAGGCCCGGCTTGCCCACGGCGACCACCACCAGATCGGCCGCCTCGACGTGCTGGCGCAGGGTCTCGCGCGGGGTGAAACGGTGGCAGCAGACCGTGGTGCAGCCGGCGATCAGCAGCTCCAGTGCCATCGGCCGGCCCACATGGTTGGAGACGCCCACGATCACCGCCTGCTGCCCGCGCACGGGGCGGTCGGTGTGGCTCAGCAGATGCACGATGCCCTTGGGCGTGCACGGCCGCAGCCCAAGCTGGCGCAGGGCCAGGCGGCCGACGTTCTCGGGATGGAAGCCATCGACGTCCTTGCGCGGATCGATGCGGTTCAGCACCGCCTGTGCGTCGATCTGCGGCGGCAGCGGCAGCTGCACCAGGATGCCGTCGACCTCGGGATCCGCATTCAGGCGATCGATCAGCGAGGCCAACTCGGCCTGCGGCGTGTCGGCCGGCAGATCGAAGGCGAAGCTCGCGTAGCCCACGCGCTCGCAGGCGCGGCGCTTGTTGCGCACATACACCGCAGAGGCGGGATCGGCACCGACCAGCACCACAGCGAGCCCAGGCGGCTTGCGCCCGCCGTCGACGCGGTCGCTGACGCGGCGGGCGAGATCGGCAAGCAGTTCATCGGCAATACGCTTGCCATCCAGCAGGCGTGCGGTCATGGAGTGGACCCGGCGTGAAAGCCGCGAATTATTGCATACGGCAGAAGCCGAACCTGCCAGGGACGCCGCCCGCTGTTCCCGCCATTCAAAACAGGGCTTCCCATAGGATGGGCCCCGGCCCACCGTGACCTGCCCACTCGTCGCGAACCCGGCCCCTACCCGCCAGCGCTGCAGAACCGCCCGTAATCCGCATAGCCCGGGAACTCCCTCCCGGGCGCGCAGACCGCACACTCGGGATCCGCGGGCACACCGATCTCACGAAAGCCCATCTGCAGCGCATCCACGCTGAGCACGCGGCCATCCAGCACGCGGCCGATGCCGAGCAGGAACTTCAGCGCCTCATTCGCCTGCAGCAGGCCGATCAGGCCCGGCAGCACGCCAAGCACGCCGGCTTCCGCGCAGTTCGGCGCTTCCAGCGGCGGCTCGGGAAACAGACAGCGGTAGCAGGGCGAATGTCCGCGCCGCACGCCCGCGGCAAACACGCCCACCTGCCCGGCGAAGCGCTCGACGGCGCCGTAGACCATGGGCAGCCCGAGCTTCACGCAGGCATCGGACACCAGATAGCGGGTGGGGAAGTTGTCGCTGCCGTCGATCACCAGATCGACGCCGCCGAACAGCCGCTCGATGTTGTCGGCGCCCAGGCGCTGCGCGCGGGTGTCGAGATCGAGGTGCGGATTCAGCGCCAGCAACCGTTCACGCGCCGAATCGACCTTGTAGGCGCCGACCGCGGCATCGGTGTGCAGCACCTGGCGCTGCAGATTGCTGCGATCGACACGGTCATCGTCGATCAGTCGGATGTGGCCGACGCCCGCCGCCGCCAGATACAGGGCCACCGGCGAACCGAGGCCGCCCGCCCCGACGATGGCGAGGCGCGCGCGCTGCAGGCGCCGCTGGCCTTCCAGGCCGACCTGCGGCAGGCGCAGGTGACGATCGAAGCGCTCCAGGAAGTCCGGTGACTCCTGCTGGCCCGCCCAGGGCAGACCCTGCGCGCGCCACGCGCCGCAGCCGCCGCGTACCGAAGCCAGGTTTGTGTATCCAAGCGCGCGCAGCTGCGAGGCCGCACGCATGGAACGCATGCCGGCAGCGCAGATCAGGAGGATCTCGCTGTGCAGCTCGGAGAAGCCCGTGATATCGGCGGCGACGCGCGCCAGCGGCAGCGGAATCGCACCCGCGGGCAGGCCGGCCGCCCGCTCACTGTCCTCGCGCACGTCGACCAGCAGCGCACCCGCCTGCTGGCGCACCAACGCCTCGGCGGCATCGATTTCGTGGATCACCCGTGGCTCCGGTACTGCAGGGCCGCGATCGTCGGCGCGACCCAGCCCGCGAACTGTTCCAGCAGTTCAGCGGGCTTCGACGACAGCCACAGCAGGCGGGCGCGAGAACTGCGCCAGGCGCGCGGCGCACCTTCCACCGTCGGCATCGGCACGCCGAGCCGTGGCAGGCGCTGGGCCAGAACGGGCCCTGCAGCCTCGGTCGCGCTCAGGAGGACCACATCGAAGCTGTCCAGCGCGTCGCCCAAGGCGGCGTCGATGCGCTCGGGGTGCTGAGGCAATGCCGGCCAGGCCAAGGACTCGATGCGCTGCTCGGCCAGCAGGGCCTGCAGCATCGGGCTGGCAGCATCATGCGTGCGACCTTCGGCCTGCGGTTCGCCGGCCTGCAGCAGGGCATCGCCGAAACTGAAGACAGCGACCGTAGGCCGCGGATAGACGTCGGCGCGGGCTTCCCCGGACGCAGCCAGCAGGCCGATCTGACGCGGGGTCAGGGCATCGCCGGGCTGCAGCCCCTCGCGCGCCACGCCGGCATAGACGCGCCCAAGTGCGCGGGGCACCGGCACGGCTTCAATACGCAGCGCCGGCTGCGGCACCGAATCGAAAAGAGCCTGCAGCAGAGGATCCATGCGCCGCAGCCTGCTCAGGACTTGCGCTTGACGAACTGCATCAGGCGCTTGCGCTTGGCCTTCTGGCGATCGCTCAGTTCGGGCTTGGGCTTGTCCTTGTACGGATTGTCGCCATCGCGGAACAGCAGGGCGATGGGCGTGCCGACCAGCTTGAAGCGCTTGCGGAAGAAGTTCTCCAGGTAGCGCTTGTAGCTGTCGGGCAGAGTCTTGAGGCGTGAGCCGTGCACCACGATGGTCGGCGGGTTGTGCCCCGCCATGTGCGCATAGCGCAGCTTGGCCACGTGCCCGCGCACCATCGGCGGCTGGAAAGCCTCGAAGGCGGCTTCCAGCGCGCGGTTGATCTCGGGCGTGGCGATGGTCTTGGTGGCCGACTCGTGCGCCTTGTGCACCGCCCGGAACAGCTCGCGCAGTCCGGTCCCGTGCTTGGCCGAGATGGTCACGATCTGGGCATAGCTGACGAAGGCCAGGCGGCGTTCCAGATCGGCCTTGCACTGGTCCTTCTGGTACTGGCTCAGGCCATCCCACTTGTTCACCGCGACCACCAGCGCGCGCTGCGCCTGCAGCACGTGGCCCAGCACGGTCGCGTCCTGTTCGGTCACGCCCTCGCTGGCGTCGAGCATGAACACCACCACCTCGCTCTGCTCGATGGCCTGCAGCGCTTTCAGCACGCTGAACTTCTCGATGGCTTCCTCGACGCGCGCCTTGCGGCGGATGCCGGCGGTGTCGATCAGCCGGTACTTGCGGCCGTCACGCTCGAGATCGACTGCGATCGAATCGCGGGTGGTGCCAGCGACTTCCGAGGCCAGCACGCGCTCCTCGCCACAGATCCGGTTGACCAGGGTGGACTTGCCGACGTTCGGCCGGCCAACGATCGCAAGCCGCAGGCGATCGGTCGGGTCCTCCAGGCCGGGGTCGATATCGCCCTCGCCCGCTTCGGGTATCCGCGCGTACAGCGCTTCAATCAGATGCAGCACGCCGCGGCCATGGGAGGCCGCCAGCGGCAGCATCGAATCGATCCCGAAGCGCGCGAACTCGGCGAGCGCGCTGGTCTCGTCCAGGCCGTCGGTCTTGTTGACCGCCAGGATCACCGGCTTCGACTGGCGCCGCAGACGGCGCAGGATCTCGCTGTCGTCGGGCGTGATGCCGGCGCGCGCGTCGACGATGAACAGCAGCACGTCGGCTTCGTCCACCGCAGCCCAGCTCTGCACTTCCGCGCGCTCGCCGAGGCTGCCTTCCTCGGAGCCGATACCGCCGGTATCGACGACCATGAAGGGGCGTTCGCCGAGTCGGCACACGCCGTACTGGCGATCACGGGTCAGGCCCGGCTGGTCGGCGACCAGGGCATTGCGCGAGCGCGTGAGGACATTGAACAGGGTGGACTTGCCCACATTGGGGCGGCCGACCAGGGCGACGAGAGGCAGCACGGGTGGATCCTTTCAAGCACGATCGACGGCATCGGACGACAGCCCGGCACGTCGGCGGAGCAGACAGTCTGCCCCAAGTTCCGGAAAACGCAGAACGCGCCGTGTCGCCACGGCGCGTTCTGCAGGCGGGCGCAGACGGGCGCCTAGCGGACGCGGAAGGCCGCGACCTCGCCGTCGGTGTTGGTGACGATCAGCAGGTCATCCACGACCAGCGGACTGCCCTTGATCGGCTGCTTGCCCATCCGGGCGCGGCCTACGAAGCGGCCGTCGTCCATGCTCATCCAGTGCACATAGCCTTCGACATCGCCAACTGCTGCATAGCCCGCGTGATAGGCAGGCGTGCTCAGCCAGCGATGGGCGAGCGCATCCTGCTTCCAGGTGGCCGATCCGGAGCGCTGGTCGAGCGACCACACGTTGCCGCGATCGTCGGCCGCCAGCACCGCCTCACCGGCAAGGGTCAAGCCCGCATAGACGGACATCTCGCGGTTCCACAGCGGGCGCGAATTCAGCGCCTCGAAGGCGACGACCTGGCCACGGTAGCTGCCGGCGAAGAGGATGCCCTCGCGAAACGCGATCTCGCCATCGACATCGCTCATGCGGTCGAGATCGGTGCGACCTTCGCCGACCGACACCGGCTGCTCCCACACGGGCGAGCCGTTCTCAAGGCGCAGGGCCACCACGCTGCCGTCGTCGTAGCCGACGAACAGGGCGGTGTCGACGATCAGCGGCGGGCTGTTGCCACGCAGCGTCAGGCTCGGCAGAGCGCGGTCGAACACCCAGCGGCGGCTGCCGTCGGTGATCGAATAGCCGAACAGGCGACCATCGTTCGAGCGCACGACCGCCAGGCCGCGGCCTACGGCGGGCTGGGCAACGACTTCCGAGGTGACATCGGCGCGCCAGCGCTCATTGCCGTTGTCCGGGTTGAGCGCCAGCACGACCCCATCCAGGGTCGGCACAACCAGGGTGCCTTCACCGAAGCCCGGCGCACCGCCGAAGCGCAGGCCCTCGAAGCGCTGTTTCCAGACCTCGCGTCCGGTCTGCACGTCGATCGCGAGCACCTCGCCCTTGACGTTGCCGAAGTAGAGCTTGCCGTCGCCAGCGACAGGGCGCTGGCGAAGACCCATGCGCCCTTCGCCGTCGCCCATCGAGCGCTTCCAGACCTGGTCGACACTGACGGCGGCATCGAAATCCACGAGCTCAGCCGGCGGCTGGATGTTCTCGCGCTTGCTGACCCTTGAACCGCCGCAGGCAGCGATGGAGAGCGCGAGTGCCGCCAGGCCCAGAGCCTGCCACGCCGCCCGCATCCTCAGGACTCCTTCGACGCAGGGGCGCCGAGGTCGGCGAGCTTCAGCTCGACCAGTCCGCGGGTCGGCAGGGTTGCATCAAGGTGGGTCAGGGCATCCTGGTAGGCGCTCACCGCTTCCTCGGTCTTGCCCTGGGCGCGAAGCACGTCACCGCGCAGCTCGGCGGCGAGCCCGGGGAAACTGGGTTCCGCGGCGCCTGCCAGCCGCAGCGACTCGTCAAGCTGGCCCTGCGCCAGGCGGACACGCGCGAGACGCAGACCGGCCAGATTGGCGAGCAGCGGATCCTTCGCGGCAGCCTGCGCCTTGGCCAGCGCAGCCGCTGCCGCGTCGAGGTCGCCCGCATCCAGCTTGGTCTGGGCGACCTGCAGTTCCGCCAGGGCGACGTACGGGGAATCCTTGAAACGCTCGCCGATGCCGCCGGCCACCTCGCCGATGGTCTCCGGCTGCTTGGCGGTCACCGCCTTGCGCAGCGCCTCGAACTGATTGGCGGCGTCGTACTGCGCCTGCAGCTGGGAGCCCTGATGCCACTGCCAGCCGAAGAATCCGAGCAGGCCCACGGCGACACCGCCGAGCAGGGCGTTGCCGTTGTCCTTCAGCCAGGTGCGAACGCGTTCGCCGCGCTCATGCTCATCCATCAGTTCGATCGACATTACGTATTCCGTGCAGGGATTCAGGCTCCCGAAGCGGGAGCGGGACTGGAAGGTGCAAGCTCAGCCGGGATTGGCCGGCGCCAATGCGCCGTCCGCGCCGAGTCTAAAGCGGGCGACATTGGCCCGCTGGAAAGCGGAGACATCGATTGACTCGCCATTCAGGCGCAGCTCTACACCACCCGCGTTGCCCAGCGAGACCCTGAGGCCTGCATCCACGGGAAAACTGCGGCTACTGCCGGCGCGCAGCAGGGAGGCCTCCAGCACTTCGCCCGAGGAAGTGCTGACTTCCACCCAGCTGTCCGCTGTGAGACTGAGGCTCAAACCGGCGGCGTTCGCGCCCACCGTTGCGGCGGGTGCATCGGCCTCGGGCGCTGGCACGTCGATCGAATCGGGCGCAGCCGCCGCCGGCGGCAGCACGCCGACATCCAGACTTGGTGCGGAGGGTCGCGGCGGGAACATGGGCGTCAGCGATGCCATCACCTGCACCTCGGCCGGTGCCGATGCCGAACCCGTCTGCACGGGCCCCACGCTGGGAGTCGACACATCCAGCGAAGTCAGCGTCGCCCGCTGCGAGGGCAGCTGGTTCGAGGTCGCCATCCAGATGAAAGGCACCACGATCGCAGCCGTCAGGAACACATGCCCCAGGCGACTGGTGTAGCGGCCCAGGACGGTGCCGTAGCGCGGCTTGACGTGGATGACCAGGTTCGGCGCGGTGGTCTTGGCGGCCGGCACCGCATCCAGCACCACCAGCGGCATGCCGACCGCCTTGGCGTAGGCGCTCAGATAGCCTCGCGTGAACACGCCAGCGCCCAGCGCATCCAGCCGATCGGCCTCGATCGCCTCAATGATCTGGGTGCGCAGCTTCAGCTTCGACGCCAGCTCGGCGACGTCCATGCCCATGGCCTCGCGTCGTTGACGCAGGCGTTGGCCAAGTCCGGGCGTGCCGGCGACGGCGGGCTCTACAACCGCGCTTTCGGGCGCCCCGGCGCCCTCATGCTTGTATCCGCTCATTGGATCCCTGGCTCCCCCTGGAGCATCGGTGCGGTTTCATGATCGGGAAATTCCGTGCGCAGGCGCGCGCGGTAGCGGTCCACCGCTGCCGTATTGCCCAGCCCGGATTCGATGGCGATCCCCAGCTCCAAGGCATCCGGCCTTGCAGCGGCAACCGCCTCGTGGCGTTGCAGGAAAGCACGCGCCCGCAGCGGCTCGCCCTTGGCGAGCTGCAGCTGGGCGAGATCCAGCAGAACTTCCGGATTGGCGGGCTCGGTCTCCAGCGCGAGGCGCAGGTAGCGGTCCGCCGCAGTGAGGTCTCCGGACTTCATCGCACAGACGCCTGCGTTGGTGAACACCACCGCAGGCGTCGGATAGAAGGGATCATCAATGGCCTTCGCGAAGCGTGCGTCCGCCTCGGCAAAACGACCCGAGCGGCACAGGAACTGCCCGTAGTTGTTGTTGACCGAACCGTCGTCCGGCTTGAGCTCGACGGCGCGACGGTAGTGCGTCTCTGCGCGCTCGGGCCGGCGTATTTCCTCGTACAGGACCGCGATGACCGTGTGCGCATCGGTGGAGCGCGGGTTCAGCTCAAGCGCCTTGGTCAGGCGCTCAAGCGCGATCTGCAGCTGGCCACGCTGCATGTAGGCGCGCCCCATCTGCACCTGGTTGGCTGCGGCGATCGCAGCGGGCGAATCCTCATCCACACGTGGGCCGCCCCCGGTCGTGGCGCAGCCGGCGAGGGCCAGCACCAATGCAAGGGCAAGAAGACCGTGCTCAGGCTGCCGCATCGTCCACCTTCGCTGTGTTCAGGGTACGCAGGAACTCAGCCTGGCGACGCGTGCGATCCAACACCTGTCCTTTCAGCTGGCCGCAGGCGGCGTCGATGTCGTCGCCGCGGGTGCGACGCACCATGGTCAGCACCTGGCCGTCGAGCAGGATCTTCTGGAAAGCCCGGATGTCTTCCTCGCTGCTGCGCTCGAAGCGGGTGCCGGGGAAGGGGTTGAACGGGATCAGGTTGACCTTGGCGGCATCGGCGTACTGCACGATGTTCGCGAACCGACGCATCAGCCGCACCAGTTCGCGGGCATGCTCCGGCCGGTCGTTGACGCCGCGCATCAGCGTGTATTCGAAAGTGATGGACTCGCGCTTCTTGCGCATCGCATAGCGCACGCAGGCGTCCATCAGTTCGGCGATCGGGTATTTCTTGTTCAGCGGCACCAGCTCGGTGCGCAGGGAATCGATGGGAGCGTGCAGCGATACCGCCAGGGAAACATCGGATTCCTCGGCCAGGCGGTCAATCATCGGCACCAGCCCCGCGGTCGACAGGGTGACGCGCTTGTTGGCGAGTCCAAAGCCGAGATCGTCGCGCATGATCGACATCGCGCGGACTACGTTGTCGAAATTCAGCAGCGGCTCGCCCATGCCCATCATCACCACGTTGGTGAGCTTGCGGTGCTGATGGGCCTTGTTGCCGAGGTGCTTCGACGCCGTCCACACCTGGCCGATGATCTCGGCGGTGGACAGGTTGCGATTGAAGCCCTGGGTGGCGGTGCTGCAGAACTGGCAGTTCAGGCCGCAACCGACCTGGCTCGACACGCACAGGGTGCCGCGGCCCTTGTCGGGAATGAACACGGCCTCGATCGAATTCGAGCTGTCCATGCCCAGCAGCCACTTGTGGGTGCCGTCGTTGGAGGCCTTGTCCAGCACCACATTGGGCGGGCGGATCTCGCAGTGCTGTTCCAGCTTGGCCCGCAGCACCTTGCCGACATCGGTCATCTGGCTGATGTCGGTGACATGCAGGTGGTACATCCACTTCATGATCTGGTGCGCGCGGAAGCGCTTCTCGCCGAGGACCTCGACGAAGAAGCGCTCCATTCCGGCGCGATCCAGATCGAACAGGTTGACCCGCTCCGACAATGCCGAGGGCGCCGCGACGTCGGGCGTCGCGGTCTCAAGGCGGACGGGGATATCGGTCATGGCCTGTCCTGTGTGGGGTCCGCCCGGTTCAGCGGGGGCAGAGTTCGGTGGCCGCGAAGAAGTAGGCGATCTCGATCGCTGCGTTCTCCAGGCTGTCCGAGCCGTGCACGGCGTTGGCGTCGATGCTCTGCGCGAAGTCGGCGCGGATGGTGCCGGGTGCGGCGTCCTTCGGGTTGGTTGCGCCCATCAGTTCGCGGTTCTTGGCGACGGCGTTGTCGCCTTCCAGCACCTGGATCATGACCGGGCCGGAGATCATGAACTCGACCAGGGCGTTGAAGAACGGACGCTCGCGGTGAACCGCGTAGAAGCCCTCGGCCTCCTTGCGCGACAGGTGCTTCATCTTCGCCGCGACGACCTTGAGGCCAGCCTTCTCGAAGCGGGCATAGATCTCACCGATGACGTTCTTGGCGACCGCGTCGGGCTTGATGATGGAAATGGTGCGCTCGAGCGCCATGCTGCAACTCCGTGGGTACTTGATGGGGATCTGTGGCCCGCCCCGGGTTCCGAACACCGGAACCCGCGCCTCGACCGGATTTCCGGTTGAAAACGGGGGCTTAGGACGAAATGGTCAAGTAGTGTAGCCGAAGGCCGCGACAATCGCACATTTGTACAGGGGTTTCGGACCGTGGCGTCAGAAACGTGACGCAGCCCGCAGGAGCTCGGGCAGGCACCGATCCGATTGACCCGGGCCCGCTCCTGCGCCTAGTCTCTCAAACGTTTGTTTGAATGCTACCGGAGTCGATGCGGTGGGCCTGAGCCAGTTCTCCACCAAAGAGCGCCTGCTGTCCGCGGCCGAGCAGATGTTCGCCGAGCACGGCTTTGCGGCGACTTCACTGCGCCAGCTGACCGCAAGCGCCGACGTCAACATCGCCGCCGTCAACTACCACTTCGGCAGCAAGGAAAACCTGATCACCGAAGTTTTCCGCCGTCGCTTTGACGAGCTCAGCGAACGTCGCCTGACCCTGCTTCGCGAGGCGATCCAGCGCGACCCGCTCGACCTGCAGGCCATCCTCTCCGCCTTCATCGTGCCGGCCATGCAGATCGGCATGGAGGGCGAAGGCGCCGCCTTCGTGCGCGTCGTGGCCCGCGCTTACGCCGAGAAGAACGAGCGGCTGCGGCAGTTCCTTTCGGACAACTACGGGCACGTGCTGCGCGAGTTCGCCCGCGCGATCCAGCACTGCCTGCCTGCCCTGCCCAAGCAGGACCTCTACTGGCGCCTCGACTACATCGCTGGCGCGCTGACCTATGCCATGGCCGATTTCGGACTGATCCGTCGCCAGCCCGGGGTCAGCGAGCAGGAACACTGCGCGCTGGCCGCCGACAACCTTCTGCGTTTCGCCGTGGCCGGACTGCGGGCACCGCCCGCTGCCGGCTGATCCCTTCACCACCCCCGCCCCACGAGGTTCTTCCATGTCGCAACCCCTCCGCATCCGCAAGGTGGCCGTGCTCGGCGCCGGCGTCATGGGCGCGCAGATCGCCGCCCACCTCGTCAACGCTCAGGTCGAGACCCTGCTGTTCGACCTGCCCTCGAAGGAGGGTGACCCCAGCGCCATCGCCAACAAGGCCATCGCCAACCTCGGCAAGCTGTCACCGGCGCCGCTGGCGCTGCCGCAGCTGGCCGGCGCGCTGGTGCCCGCCAACTACGACCAGCACCTGCCGCTGCTGGCCGACTGCGACCTGATCATCGAGGCGATCGCCGAACGCATCGACTGGAAGAAGGACCTCTACGCCAAGGTCGCCCCGCACGTGGCGGCGCACGCGATCTTCGCCACCAACACCTCCGGCCTGTCGGTGAACGCGCTGTCGGAAGTGCTGCCCGAGCAGCTGCGCCATCGCTTCTGCGGCGTGCACTTCTTCAACCCGCCGCGCTACATGCACCTGGCCGAGCTGATCCCGACCGCGCACACCGACCAGTCGGTACTCGACGGCCTCGAGGGCTTCCTCACCACCACGCTCGGCAAGGGCGTGGTGTTCGCCAAGGACACCCCGAACTTCATCGCCAATCGCGTCGGCACCATGGCGATGATCAGCACCTTCCACCACACCGCGCGCCTGGGCCTCGGCCTGGACGTGGTCGATGCGCTGACCGGTCCCGGCATCGGTCGCCCCAAGAGCGGCACCTACCGCCTGGCCGACGTGGTCGGCCTCGACACGCTGGGCCACGTCGTTCGCACGCTGACCGAAAACCTGAAGGACGATCCCTGGCACGCGCACTACGTGGTGCCGGCGCCGCTGGCCAAGCTGGTCGAAGCCGGCGCTCTGGGTCAGAAGACCGGCGCGGGCTTCTACCGCAAGCAGGGCAAGGACATTCTGGTGCTCGACATCGCCAAGGGCGACTACCGCCCCAGCGGCGAAAAGCCCTCCGAGGCCGTGCAGGCCATCCTCGCGATCAAGCACCCCGGCGAAAAGCTGGCTGCGCTGCGCGCCAGCGACGATCCGCAGGCACAGTTCGTGTGGTCGATCCTGTGTGACCTCTTCCACTACAGCGCCTACCACCTGGCCGACATCGCCAACAGCGCGCGCGAGGTCGACTTCGCCATGCGCTGGGGCTACGGCTGGAAGCAGGGCCCGTTCGAGACCTGGCAGGCCGCCGGCTGGAAGCAGGTCGCCGAGTGGATCCGCGAGGACATCGCCGCCGGCAAGACCATGAGCTCGGCACCGCTGCCGGCCTGGGTGTTCGACGGCCGCGATGGCGTGCACGGCAACGAGGGCTCCTACTCGGCCGCTGCCAACGGCATCAGCCCGCGCTCCAAGCATCCGGTCTACGCGCGCCAGACCTTCCCGGACCCGCTGCTGGGCGAGACCGCCAAGCCGGGCGCGACGCTCTTCGAGAACGGCGCCGTCCGCATGTGGGACGGCGGCGACGACGTCGCCGTGCTGAGCTTCCTGACCAAGGGCAACACCGTCAGCGACGCCGTGCTGGCCGGCGTACAGGAAGCTATCGCCCGCGCCGAGCGCGAGCACAAGGGCCTGGTGATCTGGCAGTACAGCGAGCCGTTCTCGTACGGCGCTGACTTGAAGGGCATGGCCGGATTCGTTCAGGCCGGCAACATCGGCGCGCTGGAGTCGATGATCGCCAACTTCCAGGCCACCAGCCAGCGCATCAAGTATTCGCTAGTGCCGGTGGTCGCGGCCGTGCGCGGCATGGCGCTGGGCGGCGGCTGCGAGTTCCAGATGCATACCGCACGCACGGTGGCCGCGCTGGAGAGCTACATCGGCCTCGTCGAAGCCGGCGTCGGCCTGCTGCCCGCGGGCGGCGGTCTGAAAGAGCTGGCAGTGCGTGCCGGCCAGGCCGGTGGCGATGTCTTCGACAACCTGAAGAAGGCCTTCGAGATCACCGCCATGGGCAAGACCTCGACCTCGGCGCTGGAAGCCAAGGCCATGGGCCTGCTGCGCCAGGACGACATCGTCGTGTTCAACGCCTTCGAGCTGCTGCACGTCGCCAAGGCCCAGGTCACGGCGCTGTCCGAGAGCGGCTACCGCCCTGCCCTGCCCGCCCGCGTGCCGGTGGCCGGCGACATCGGCATCGCCACCTTCAAGGCGAATCTCGTGAACATGCTGTCCGGCCGCTTCATCAGCGAGCACGACCTCGAAGTCTCGACCCGCATCGCGACGGTGCTGTGCGGCGGTGAAGTCGACCGCGGCAGCGTGGTCGACGAGAACTGGCTGCTGAAGCTGGAGCGCGAGCACTTCTTCGCGCTGGCCCAGATGGAAAAGACCCAGGCCCGCATCGGCCACACCCTCACCACCGGAAAGCCGTTGAGGAATTGATTGGAGCCGGGATTTGGGATTCGGGATTGGGGATTCGTAAGAGCGAGCGCCGGCAAGCATCAAGCTTGCGGCAACCGGGCTCACAGCATCCCCGCCCTGCATAACCCCGATCCCGGAGACCTCGGGATACAGAAGCGCTTGAACCGAGCCGCAGCCCGAGCCCCTCTCCCCCAGTGGGAGAGGGGTTGGGGAGAGGGGGCAAACCTCGCGCCAGTCTCGGCCCCGCCGCTCCGAATCCCAAATCTCAAGTCCCCAATCCCCGCTCTCCACCGCGACCCATTACGCAAAGGATCCAGACCATGTCCCACCGCCAGATCCAGGACGCCTACATCGTCGCCGCCACCCGCACGCCGGTCGGCAAGGCCCCGAAGGGCGTGTTCCGCAACACCCGTCCCGATGACCTGCTCGCCCACGCCCTGCGCCACCTCGTCGCGCAGACCCCCTCGATCGATCTGAACCAGATCGATGACGTGGTGGTCGGCTGCGCCATGCCCGAGGCCGAGCAAGGCATGAATATCGGCCGCATCGCCACCCTGCTGGCCGGCTTCCCGGTCGGCGTGTCCGCCCAGACGATCAACCGCTTCTGCTCGTCGGGCCTGCAGGCCGTGGCGCTGGCGGCGGATCGCATCCGCCTTGGCGAGGCCGACCTGATGATCGGCGCCGGCACCGAGACCATGAGCATGGTGCCGATGATGGGCCACAAGGTCGCCATGAACCCGGCGATCTTCCAGGACGAGAACATCGCCATCGCCTACGGCATGGGCATCACCGCCGAGAACGTCGCGAGCCAGTGGCAGGTGACCCGCGAGGAGCAGGACGCCTTCGCCTACGCCTCGCACCAGAAGGCCATCGCCGCGATCGCCGCCGGCGAGTTCAAGGCCGAGATCAGCCCCTACGAGGTCACCGCACGCCTGCCCGACCTTGCCGGCAACACCGTGCGACTGAAGAAGCTGCTGGTCGAGAACGATGAAGGCCCGCGCGCCGACACCAGCCTCGAAGTGCTGGGCAAGCTGCGTCCGGTGTTCCGCGCCGGCGGCTCGGTCACGGCCGGCAACAGCTCGCAGATGTCGGATGGCGCCGGCGCGGTGATGCTTGCCTCGGAAAAAGCTATCAAGCAGTACGGCCTGACCCCGCTGGCGCGCTTCGTCGGCTTCGCCGTGGCCGGCGTCAAGCCGGACGTGATGGGCATCGGCCCCAAGGAAGCGATTCCGAAGGTGCTGCGTCAGGCCGGCCTCACCGCCGATCAGATGGACTGGATCGAACTCAACGAAGCCTTCGCTGCGCAGGCGCTGGCAGTGGTCAAGGACCTCGGCCTCGACCCCAGCAAAATCAACCCGCTGGGCGGCGCGATCGCGCTGGGCCATCCGCTGGGCGCCACCGGCGCCATCCGCACCGCCACGCTGGTGCACGGCTTGAAGCGCCGCCAGCAGAAGTACGGCATGGTCACGATGTGCATCGGTACCGGCATGGGCGCCGCCGGCATCTTCGAAGCCGTCTGAGCCCAACGCGGCTGGACGGGCATCGCCCGTCCAGCCGCCTGGACGCGCCTTCTGCCCACGGCAAGAGGCTTCAGTTCTGTGCCGCGCTTCGATACAGGCAAGGCGTCACTCGTAGTTGTAGGGTGAATAAGCGCAGCGCATCCACCAGCACGTCCTGCAGAAGCCTGACGCCAAACGAAGCCAGACGAACAGGTTCTGGGGATGCACGGCGCCAAGAGAAGCCAGAAGAGCAGATTCTGTGGATGCCCGACGCTTCGCAGGCTCGAAGAGCTGGTAGATGCGCTTCGCTTATCTACCCTACGCGCACACTGGAGCCTGGCTTGGATACCGGCAAGGCGTCTCTCGTGTTTGTAGGGTGGATAAGCGCAGCGCATCCACCAGCACGTCCTGGAGAAGCCTGGCCCCAAACGAAGCCAAAGGAGAAGGTGGCGCGAAGCGCCGGATGAGGGGCCGTTCGGAGCGATCTCACCGACATTCCGGGCTGTCCGACAGGGCACCCCGTCGTTCAGAAAACCAGAAGCCGGGCGAGCGCTTGGTCGCCGCCCCCGCGAAGAGCCTGTCCTCGCGAAGGCGGGGACGGGGGCCCAGCGAAAACCCTCCGCTCAGGCAAGTATTTCTGCCAAGCCGCGCAACGCCGTCCATGCCTCCCGCGTTCCCCTGCCCTTTCGGCACCATGGGCCTGAGTGGCTGTCAAGTCCTCAGGCCAATCAATTCGGGGTAAGAAAACTCCTATTGTCAAAATCTGTCTCAAGTGCTGTAGTTCGCGCCTTGTCCGCGTACCCGCCTGAGCAGTTCAATGAACCGCCTATTCAATCTCAGCTCGCCCTTCGGCGACGCCCTGCGCTTCGAGCGCCTGACCGGCCGCGAGGCCGTCTCCG
>VFQQ010000377.1_pt1 | contig 94561 bp, 63 predicted proteins | sample 3512341 | NCBI WGS metagenome assembly VFQQ01 (sample SAMN10412373, study PRJNA504923) | tailings metagenome | isolation source: Relicate 2 Philex TSF1 revegetated site | place: Philippines: Tuba, Benguet | collected 2017-08-29 | reverse complement strand
GGCCCCTTTGGAGGGGCCTTCCTAAACCCACGCCCTCTGGGCGTGGTCGATTAGTTGCAAGATCTCGAGTAAGTCTGTCCCTTCCTCACGCCAGCAGTTCCTTGATGACACTCCCCCCGAACTGGCTCAACTGCTTGAACCGTCCGCCGTGGAAGTAGGTCAGTTTGTTGTCATCGAGTCCCAGCAGGTGCAGCAGCGTGCAATGCAGGTCGCGGACGTGGTGGACGCACTCGACCGCTTCGGCGCCGATCTCGTCCGTGGCGCCGATCACATGCCCCGCTTTCACGCCGCCGCCCGCCATCCAGATTGTCATCGCCTTCGGGTTGTGGTCGCGCCCGAACGCCGTCCCCATGCGCACCCCGTTGTCGGGCGAGCGCCCGAACTCCCCGCACCAGATGACGAGCGTCGTGTCGAGAAGCCCGGTTCGCTGAAGGTCGGCGATCAGGCCGGCGATCGGCTTGTCAACCTGTTTGACCAGTGCGCCATGCGCCCGTTCGATGGCGTCATGGCTGTCCCACGTCCCCGCATACAACTGCACAAACCGCACGCCCTGCTGAACCAGCCGGCGGGCGAGAAGGCACTTGCGGCCAAAGGCGTCGGTCGGCTCTTCGCCGATTCCGTACATCTCGTGGGTGGCCTGCGTTTCGTGGGTCAGGTCCAGCAAGCCCGGCACTTCCGCCTGCATGCGGAATGCCAGTTCGTAGCTTTCCATCCGCGCGGCCAGTTCCGTGTTTTCAGGTCGTGCAGCGGCGTGCTGCTGGTTGAGCCAGGCGAGCAGATCGAGGTTGGCCCGCTGGTGCCCGGGTGCGATTGCGGGATCGGGCGCGAGATCGAGAATCGGCGATCCCTTGGCCCGCAGGGCCGTTCCCTGAAAGTGCGCTGGCAGGAAGCCGTTCCCCCAGTTCGCAGCACCTCCCTGGGGCAGGCTGACATCCGGCAGCACCACGAACCCCGGCAGGTTCTGGTTTTCGCTGCCGAGGCCATAGGTCGTCCACGCGCCGATCGCCGGGTCGCCTGCGAACCGGTTGCCGGTGTTCATCTGGTAGAGAGCCGTCGGATGGTTGACCGAATCGACCTGGCAGCCCCGGTAGTAGCAGAGTTGATCGGCCACGCCGGCCAGGTGTTCCCAATTCGTCGCCATGTCCAGCCCGCTCTCGCCGGCTTTGCGGAACTGAAACGGCGATGCGACGTAGTACCGCTTCCCACTCGACATGGCCGACTGCATCTGGTCGTTCCGCGCAAACTCCTTCAGGTGCAGTTCGTTCAGCCGCGGTTTGGGGTCGAACGTATCCACATGGCTGGGCCCCCCCTCCATCATCAGGAAAATGCAGGCCGTGGCACGCGGCGGCAGATGCCCCTGCTTCGGGGTGAGTGGACCGGCTGCGCGCGCCTCGTCCGCCAGCATGGCACTGAACGCGACGCTGCCCAGCGTCGCCCCCAGCCCGTACAGAGCGTCCCGACGATTCAGGTTCCCGTGCATGCTCCTCCTCCCGACTTGCCCGTCAATGACGAAGGCATCCTCAAAACCGGTCTTCAGACATCCGCAGGCGAACGCGGAACGTTCAGGAGCCGTCCCACATCGCCTGCACCGCACTCATGCCGCTGGCCTAATCGAGCGTGACGAACTCGTTGGAATTCAGCAGGACCAGACAGACCTCCGTCAGTCCCCGGGTTTCCGGGTCGACATCCGCCATGCCCGGGTCGGGAATGAAGTCGGCCGTCGATTCCAGCACCTCGGTGAACGTGAACTTTTCGCCGGTCACTTCCTCCAGCGCCTCCCGGACGATCTCCGCCGGACGCACGGGCTTCTCGAACGTCAGGCTGCGGTGGCGTTCCGTCATGCGGGCCCAGTGTTCCAGGCACGCCGCCGTCTCGGCCGAAGTGGGCGACCGACCGAACGCCCGCTGAAACGCGGCGACGATCGTCTCTGCGCCATCGGTCGAAGCGGCTCGCAGCGAAAGTGCGAACTGCAGCGCCCGCGCTCGCGAATCGGCGCCGTTCATCAGAGCCAGCGCCTGCGGAGCAACGATCGACTCCTCTCGCGCTTCGCAGCTCGATTCGGGGGCGGGCTGGTTGAACACCTCGGCGAACGGATCGCGCAGGCCCCGTAGCCGCAGCACATACAGTGTTCGGCGGTGTCGCTGTTCCGGGCGGGGGGATGGTTCCCACGCGGCCGCAAACGTGCCCATCACCATGCGCGGCTGCAGTGCGACATCCGGATGAATCTCCGGGCGGACCGGAATGCCCCCCAGCGTTCGATTCAGCTCCTGCGAGGTCGCGAGCATGGCGTCCCGCAGTTCTTCCGCACTCAACCGACGGGATCGAAATACGGCGTACCGATCTCCGGCCGGATCGAGTTTCGCCAGCAGCTGTGGATCCGGGTGCTGCGACGAACGTCGATAGGCCTCGGAATTGAGCATCAGGCGCAGCAGGTGACGCGTGGACCAACCCGATCGCTGATACTCGGCGGCCAGCCAGTCCAGCAGTTCCGGGTGCGTGGGGCGTTTGCCCGTGGCCCCGAAATTATTCGGGTTGCCGGCGATGGCGATGCCAAAGGTCCACTGCCAGAGGCGATTCGCCATCACCCGCGCCGTCAGCGGGTTTGACGGAGCGATGATCCAGTCGGCCAGCGCCGTCCGCCGGCCGGCGAGGTCATCGGGAATGGTCAGCGGGCCAGCGGCGCTCAGCGCGCATGGCGCCACCGGATCCGTCGGGCTGAACGGGTCCCCCCCCGCCAGAATGCAGGTGGTTTCCAGTTCGCCCGCTGCGAGATTCTTCGGAATCCGGAAGGGGGCAGTCACGCTCTTGACCGCTGGCGTGCGCCCGGAATAGACCGACAGCGCGATCGGTTCGTATCGGTCCAGCTCCCATTTCAGGCGCTCGATCCCTTTCCGTGTAATGCGGGTCAGCCCCAGGTCTGTCGGCGAGAGCAGCTTGTCCCGCAGCGAGTCGCCGATCGCGGCCGGGTTCCTCGCAATCCACTCGAGTCGGGCGTCGGCTTCCACCTTCCTGATGCGCTCCATTTCCGCCTGTAGCCGTTCCCGTCGGGCCTCAAGGTAGCGGCGTTCCTCGAAGCCGGCGGTGTTTTCCACTGGCAGGAAGGGGGCCGGGCGCTCGGTCAGTTGCGTGGTCGCGAAGCAGGCCTGGATGCCGTAGTAATCGCGGGTGGGAACCGGGTCGAACTTGTGATCGTGGCACCGGGCGCATTGCAGCATGTGCCCGAGAAACACCTGTCCGACGGAATCGGTCACGTCATCGAGAAATCGCTGTCTGGCAATGCGGGGCACTTCCATGCCCGTCAGTTCCCAGGCCCCCATTCGCAGAAATCCCGCCGCAATGAGATGCTCCGGATTCTCCGGGTCGATTTCGTCCCCGGCGATCTGCTCGCGCACGAACTGGTCGTACGGCTTGTCGCTGTTGAAGGCCCGCACCACATAATCGCGATACCGCCAGGCGTTGCCGCGTTCGTAGTCGTTCGCAAAGCCCGAGCTGTCGGCATACCGCGTCACATCCAGCCAGCGTCGGGCGAGCTGTTCGCCGTAATGGGGCGATGCAAGCAGACGCTCAACGACCGTCGCGAATGCGGCCGCATCGTCGTTCGGATCTGAAAGAAACGCCCCGATTTCCGCGGGAGTCGGCGGCAGGCCGGTGACATCGAACGTCGCCCGGCGGATCAGAGTCCGCCGATCTGCCGGCGGCGCCGGCGGCAGTCCGGCCGGCATGCCGGCTGTCAGGAGTTCGTCAATCGCCCGTTCAGCGCTCGACACGGACGGATTGGCCAGCGGCTGGTAGGCCCACAGTGCTTCTTGCGGATAGCGGCGGTTAGTCCAGGCGGGGGAGAGACCTCCACTCGTTGCGACAACAACGCCCTCTTCGGCCGACCATTGTTCCGCGTACTGTTTCTCAATTTCCGCCCGACGTTCATCGCCGGGCCAGGCGGCCCCATCGCGAATCCAGGTGCGAACCGCCTCGACCTGATCGGGCGACAGGCGATCGCTGTCCTTGGGGGGCATGGCCAGCCAGTCAGCGCTCGTCCGGGCCACACTGAGAAGCAGCGGACTGGAATCCGGACGGCCCGGAACAATCGCCGCTTCGCCCGATTCGCCGCCACGCAACAGGCCGGCATGCGTTGTCAGCGTCAGGCCCCCTTTCACTTCGGCGGCCTCCTGCCCGTGGCAGGCGAAGCACTTTTCACGCAGGACTGGCAGAACCCGGCGGACAAAATGGACCTCGGGCGAGTCGTCCGCCTGAACGATCGCCGCGGCCAGCAGCATTCCGAACGAAATCGCCAGTCGCATCACCGCTCCCCCGAGCCGAGTTCCCCGATAGATTATCTTCTCGCGCGACCCCTGGGCACCGTTCTGCAACGGATCATTCACTCCGAATCCTGATCTGCTCTTTACCCAATTTCACTTTTGACCGTACAAGATGCGGCTCGAAACAGGGACGTTTCCAAGGGAATCACACGGATGTGGTACGACATCGCAGTGCTGGGCGTGCTGGTTTACTGCATGGCCCGCGGCGCGGCTCGCGGGCTGATCGGGCAGTGCGCCGCCATCGCGGGCATCATTCTGTGCCTTACGTTCGCCGAAACATTCTCGGCGATCGTCGGTCCCCATGTTTCGCTCGACCCGCCCTATAACGAGTGGGTGGTCATGTTCGGGGCCTACCTGTTCTTTTCGTTTATCGCGTTCGGCGCTGCCCGCATGCTGACGAAAGGGGTCGAGAACGTGGGGTTGAAGGAATACAACGCCCACCTAGGAGCGGTGCTCGGACTCGCGAAAGGGGCCGTCATCTGTCTGGTGATGACCTTCTTCCTGGCAACGCTCGACGCGACGCACAGCGTGATTACGCATTCGAAATCGGGCTACTACGCCGCGCTCACCATGCAGAAGATCCACCCGATCATGCCGGAAAAGCTGCATGACGCCCTCGATCGGTACATCCACTCGCTCGACGGCGTGCCAGGGATTCAACCGATCGAGCACAACCGCGTGGTCGACCCTGGCGTCGGCCTGGCGGATGCAGTTCGCGACGCCGCCCGAACGCTGGAAGAGAAGTTCAACAATCCGTTTCTTCCGCAGAAATCGCCCCCGCCGCCGCAGTCCCTGCCGGCCAACGATCCCTGGGGCGCGCCTCAGTCCCGGACCGTCGTCTCGCAGCCGGCTCAGCCGAACGTGGTCAGCTCGATTCCCGGCGGCGCTCGCGTTCCCGCGCAGCCCTACGGAACCCAGCCGTATTCAACGCCGGCCCCGTCGCAGGCGACGGTCAACTCGACCGACTTCTGGAACCAGGTGCGCGGCACTCTGCGCACCCAGGCTCGGCAGGCGCTTGCGGAGACGCTGGAAGACATGGACCCCGTCACGCGTCAGCAACTGCAGCAGCAGATTCTTGAGTCGCTGAAGAACACCCGCTCGGAAGACCTGCCGCGGCTGGAAGACCAGTTGATGAGAACCACCGCGAACGCGCTCCCCGGCCTGTTGTCGCGCTGGACCACCGGAGCATCGGCGGCGCCGACGACCAGTCCGGCCGCCCCGCTGGCGCCGGCGCCGTTCAGTCCTGCGACGCAGGCGATTGGCCAACGCGAGCAGTTGTTGTCGGAAGTCTCGCAGCTGCGGTCGACGTTTCCGCAGATCCAGTCGAGGCTGCAGTCGGAACTGCGGGGCCTGATGGCCGGCGTGCCCGACCAGGTCGCGGTCGCGGTCCTGCAGGACTGGAAAGCCGACCTGATGCGGGACATTCAGAACGATCCCGATCGCACTACCGACGCCGACACCCCGGTGGAAATGCGCATCCTGCAGCAGATGCAGCGGTACGGAGTCCGTCTCGAAACCCTCGACCCCTCGCTCCGCGATCGCCTCTCCTCCGGCGCGGCCAGCGGACTGCAGCTTCGTTGAGAAGCGAACTTCTGGCTTTGAACGATGTCTCCGGACGGCGAAGCTCGACAGAGCCGCTTCCTGCGAGCCACTTTCTGAATCACAAACGCCCCGGCTCCAGCAATGGTTGCCCACGCGTGCCGGTCACGAAAACCAGCCTCTCCCACAGGACTCGGCTCGGCGCCGGCTTCGCCGTCGCAGGTTCTCGCCCTCCCAGTCGGCAGCCGCGTTCTGAGGCTGCGGCGCCCTCCCGATTCGACAAATCCGATCGCCCATCCGCCAATTGGTTGCCATCCCCTATCGCAACCTCCACACTGACGCGCTTCCAAAGTCCGTCTGTGTCGCCCACCTGCTCCCATGACTGCCCCTGCCGGCGTCGACCGCCTCGAAGCGGCCCGCCTCGAAAAGCTTAATCGCATCGTCGAACTCGGCCACGATCCGTACGGTCAGCGGTTTGACGGCCACATGCCCATCGCCGAGGCCCGCACCAAAGCCCCGGCTGAAACCGGCGTCGTCGGCGATCCGGTCCGCGTCGCGGGACGCATCATCCGCTGGCCCAAAACAGGAAAACTGCAGTTCGTCCATATCCAGGACGTCACGGGACGCATCCAGTTGATGATGTCCAAAGCCGACCTCCCCGAACCGCAGTGGGAGCTGATTCGCAGCCTCGACCTCGGCGATCTTGTCGGCGTGGACGGCAGACTCCGGCTGACGAACTCGGGCGAAGTCACGATTTTCGTGGAACAGATCGTCATCCTCTGCAAATCGCTGGCGCAGCCTCCCGAGAAATTTCATGGCGCCAAAGACATCGAACTATTGTTGCGGCATCGCGAAGTCGACCTGATCTACACCGAAGGCGTCGCCGACCGGCTCCTGCTTCGCAGCCGCATCGTGCAATCGATTCGCGAAACGCTGAAGGAGCGGGCGTTCCACGAAATCGACACCCCGGTGCTGCATGCCATTGCCGGCGGCGCGGCAGCCCGTCCGTTCATCACGCATCACAACGCCCTCGACATTCCGCTGTTCCTGCGGATCGCCCTCGAACTGCACCTCAAACGCCTGATGGTCGGCGGCATCGAACGCGTCTACGAAATGAGCCGCGTCTTCCGGAACGAGGGCATCGACGCGACGCACAATCCCGAGTTCACCATGCTCGAGGCCTACCAGGCCTACGGGAACTACGAAACGATGATGGATCTCACCGAGGCCATCGTCGTCAATGCCGCCCGAACGGTGCTGGCCCACGCAAAACCTCCGGCCGAAGGAGCGGCGGCGCCGGCCGAAGTCGAGGGACGCCTGATTTTCCCGTGGGGCGAGAGTTCCATCGACCTCACGCCTCCATGGCAGCGCGTCCGGTATGAGGATGCGTTCCGGGAGTACGTCGGCTGCGAAATGCGCGATCGCGATGCGGTCGTTGCCGCCGCTGTGAAGCACGGCATCGACCCCGCCGGCAAGCACGAAGACGTGCTGATCAGCGAACTTTTCGAGGCGATCTGTGAAGACAGGCTGGTCGGTCCGGTCTTCCTCATCGACTACCCGGCATCGATCTGCCCGTTGACCAAGCGAAAGCCGGCAGACGCCCGGGTCGCCGAACGCTTCGAGCTCTATATTCACGGCATGGAACTCGCCAACGCCTATACCGAACTCAACGACCCCCGGCTGCAGGAAGAACTGTTCACCACCCAGCTGGCCGGGCAGGACGCCGACGAAACCATGGCCAAGATGGATGTCGATTTCATCAAGGCCCTGAAAGTGGGAATGCCCCCGGCCGGCGGTCTGGGAATTGGCATCGACCGCCTGGTCATGCTGCTGACGAACACCCGCAGCATTCGGGATGTCATCGCGTTTCCGCTGCTGAAACCCGAGCGGCCGGCCGCCCCCGAAAAGAAAGGCGAGCGGGGGGCGTCCGCTCCCTGATGCTCTCCGGCGCGATTGCCTTTGCACGTCGTCCGCCAACAATCTGCCATCGCCATCGATTTCTTCGAGTCCCCCATGCCTTCCGCAGTCTCCACAAAACCGTCCACATCGCCGTATTCCCCCGAGGCGTTCGAGCGCTGGCTTGCGGCCCGCAACGAATCGGCGTTCCTGTCTGATCGTCGACGGGCCGCGTTCGAAACGTATCGGGAACTCCTGGCGACTCCGCTCGATCCGGAAGAGTACAAGCGCGTCGACCTGCGGACCTTCAAGCCTGATCAGTACGCCCCGGCCCAGGCGGGCGAAGCCTCGAAGGCCGCGGCCGTCGCCACACTGATGCAGGGCCGGGCCGAATTCGGCGGCGCGATCGTGCACGGTGACGGCCGCTGCACGCAGTCCAGCCTGTCCCCGGAACTGGCGGCGAAAGGCATTCTGTTTGGCGATCTGGCGGAACTGCTGGTCACCCACCGCGCCCAGCTTGAGCCGCACTTCATGACCAACGGGGTGAAGGTCGATCAGGACCGATTCTCCGCGTGGCATGCCGCCTACTGGACCGGCGGAACCGTGCTGTACGTGCCGCGAAACGTCGAAGTCGACGTCCCGCTGTATAGCCTGATCCATCAGAACACGCCGGGCGGGGCCGAGTTCACCCACACGCTGGTCATTCTGGAAGACGGCGCTTCGGCGACGCTGCTCGAAGAAACCGCCTCCACCGACGACGGCGCCGATGGCCTGCATGTCGGGGCCGTGGAACTGTTTGTCGGCGCCGGAGCGCGGCTGCGTTATGTTCAGCTGCAGAACTGGAACCTGAAAACCCGCCACTTCGCCCATCAGGTGGGGCGGGTCGGCAAAGATGGCATGCTGCAGTGGACTGTCGGCGGTCTGGGCGCACGGATGTCGCACGTGCATCAGCACGTGCATCTCGACGGCCAGGGGGCCCACGCCCAGGTGAACGGCGTGATTTTCGCCACCGGCAAGCAGTTGCTGTCGTTCTACACCGAGCAGTCGCACAACGCGCCGAACACCCAGTCCGACCTGCTGTACAAGGACGTGCTGCGTGATACGGCCCGCGTCATCTGGCGCGGCATGATCAAGGTCGAGAAGGAAGCCCAGAAGACGGACGGCTACCAGCGCAACGACGCGCTGTTGATGAGCGCCGACGCCCGGGCCGATTCGATTCCCGGTCTCGAAATTGAAGCCGACGACGTGCGATGCACCCACGGCGCGACTGCCGGCCGGGTCGACCGCGAGCAGCTGTTCTACTGCATGTGCCGCGGCCTCAGCGAGTACGAAGCGATGCACATGATCGTCGAAGGCTTCTTCGCCGGCGTGTACGACCGCATTCCGGTCGAACTGGTTCGCGACACCCTGCGGGAAGCGGTGGAAAAGAAGCTGGGAATCGGGCGAGCGTGAAAAAGGTCGCTCGTTTCCGTTGCTCCTGACGGCGTGCGTCGGTCGAATACCTCACCTTGCATTGCGACTCCGGACCATCGATCGCCTCGCGATGGCTCCGGGGCCATTTGAGGATGAGCCAGTGTCTCTGATCGATCTGCAGCTTCACAAAATCTCCGTCAAAACCTGCCACCGGAATCTGCCCCCGTCCCGGCTGTACGAGGAGGCCATCCGGCACGAACCGGGGACGACCATCTCCGATCGCGGCGCGCTGATCGCCTATTCGGGCGACAAGACTGGCCGGTCCCCGAAGGACAAACGCGTCGTCAAGCAGTCCCCCTCCGCCGCCGATGTCTGGTGGGGCCCGGTGAATTTCCCGCTCGATGAGCCCACGTTCATGATCAATCGTGAACGGGCCATCGACTATCTCAACACGCGCGAACGCATCTACTGCGTCGATGGCTACGCCGGCTGGGACCCGAATCACCAGATCAAGATCCGCGTCATCTGCGCCCGGCCGTATCACGCCCTGTTCATGCAGAACATGCTGATCCGTCCCACCGCGGTCCAGCTCGAAACCTTCGGCGAGCCCGACCTCGTCATCTACAACGCCGGACGGTTCCCCGCGAACCGCTACACCACCGGCATGACGTCCCGCACCAGCGTCGACCTCAGCCTGGAACACAAACAGGTCGTCATCCTCGGCACCGAATACGCCGGCGAAATGAAGAAGGCCGTGTTCACCTACATGAACTACGCCATGCCCAAGGCGGGCGTGCTGTCGATGCACTGCTCGGCCACGGCCGATCGCGATTCCGGGTCGTCCGCCCTGCTGTTCGGACTGTCCGGAACCGGAAAGACAACGCTGTCGGCCGATCCCAAGCGATTGCTGATCGGCGACGACGAGCACTGCTGGACAGACGATGGCATCTTCAACGTCGAAGGGGGCTGCTACGCCAAGGCGGTCTACCTCACCCGCGAAGCCGAACCCCAGATTTTCGACGCCCTCCGGTTCGGCGCGGTGCTGGAGAACGTTGTGTACGACGAAGCCGATCATCATGTGGACTTCGCCGACACCACCATCACCGAGAACACCCGCGGCGCTTATCCGATTGAATTCATCGACAACGCGCGGGTTCCGTGCGTGGCCGGGCACCCCACCGATGTCATTTTCCTCACCTGCGATGCGTTCGGCGTGCTCCCGCCGGTGAGCCGGCTGACCCCGGAGCAGGCGGAGTATCACTTCCTCAGCGGTTACACGGCGAAAGTGGCGGGGACGGAGGTCGGCGTCTCGCATCCGGAGGCGACGTTCTCTCCCTGTTTCGGCGGACCGTTCCTGGTCTGGCATCCGACCAAGTACGCCGAACTGCTCAGCGCGAAACTCAAACAGCATGGCGCACAGGTCTGGCTGGTGAACACCGGCTGGATTGGCGGCCCCCCCGGCGTCGGCAGCCGGATCAGGCTGACCTACACCCGCGCCATCATGGACGCCATTTATTCGGGCGAACTCGCCAAAGCCCCGACAATGGTCGAACCGGTGTTCGATCTGGCGATGGTGACGCGCTGCACCGGAGTGCCGGACGAAGTGCTGAATCCGCGTGCGTCATGGGCCGACGGCGCGGCGTACGACTCGGCCGCCACCTCGCTCCTCGCCCTGTTCCGCCACAACATGCAGAACCTTGGGCAGGGGGGCGCTCTGGCCGGTTAACCAGCGTTGAAATGAGTCGACTCTCACACGAGTCGAGTTGCGGGGGCCCGGTCGGCGGTCGTTTGTGCTGCCATCCGCCCTGGACACTGGACGCGGGGCCCGAGACGCTGTCGCTCGCCCCGCCATGCTCGATGTGCGTATCACACGGTCGCCGGAATTTCGGCCGAGTCCGTTTGCGACTGAATCGCCGGCATGTCGTCCGAACTCTTCTGCGAGGCCACGTACTCGACCTGCAGCAGGTCGTGCAGCTGCACCTCGAACGGCCGCAGGGCGTCCAGAAACTCGGCAAGGTAGCCGAAGCCCGATTCATCGATCGCTGCTCCAGCGACGCACAGCCGTCCGACGCTGATCGGCCCCGCAAACAATGGGACTTCCGTGTTCCACACGCGCGACATCTGCGGAGGATGCTTTCGTTCCCAGGTGGCGTGGAATTCCTCGCCAATCGAGGGGGCGCTCACGTTCAGCCGCACGCTCGACAGGTCGAACTTCTCGGCCATTTCCAGCAGGGCCTCCCACAGCAGGTCCCACTCGCGCTTGCCGTGGAACCGGGATGTCATCGGCTGCGGGGCCTGCTTCGGCCGGTTTGGCAGACGAACGAACGACGCCGTCATCCCGTAGACCTTCTGTGCGAGCAGCCGGCATTCCGAGTGACCGAAGTAGCGGGTCGCCACCAGTGCTCCCAGCACAATGCCCACTGTGGCCAGAGCGAAGATTTCGTTCTTGCTGTAGACGCTGATCAGAGCGCCGGCACAGCACACCACGCACATCAGTCCGACGAGAAACACAATCCCCAGCCCGCTGAATCCGTGCTTCTGCAGCACATGGTGCAGGTGGCCGCGATCGGTCGTGTACAGGCTGCGGCCGGTCAGCTTCCGGCGCAGGATGGCCATTCCCACATCGAAAATCAGCACGGCCCAGATGGCCGTCGGGGCCGCCAGGGCGACCGTCGCAGGGCCCTTCAGCGAACACCGGATCGCCAGCACTCCCAGCACCAGACCGATCAGCATGCTTCCGGCATCGCCAAGGAAGATCTTCGCGGGGGGCAGGTTGTAGATCAGGAATCCCGCGAGGCTGCCGGCCATCGCCAGGGCGCAGACGCTGTCGACCATAAAGCCGTTCATCGTCGCCAGAATCGACAGGGCCACGCTGAACACGACGCCGATCGTCGTTGCCAGACCGTCGACGCCGTCGATCAGGTTCAGGGCGTTAATGGCCCCCAGCAGCCAGAACATGGTGAACGGCACCGCCGCAACGCCCATTTCGATCTGCAGTCCGAACAACTCAATGCGGTCGATTCGCATTCCGCCGAACATCGCCACGCAGAACACGGCGGCAATCTGGGCGAGGAACTTCTGTCGTCCGCGGATCTCAAATTTGTCGTCGAGCAGACCGACGATCACCAGAAAGATCGACGCGCCGGAAACCGCAATCAAAAACGACCGGTCGGCATTTCCGAGATTGATCCAGCGAGAGCCGATCAGCCCGGCCAGCAGCAGCGCTGATCCCATCGATGCCAGGACCGCCAGACCGCCGCCAAGGGCGACAGTCCGACCATGCAGCTTGCGGTGGCCATCGGGAGCATCCACCAGGCCGGTGGCAAACGCCAGCGATCGGACCAGCGGCGTCAGCACCACCGCAAACACGAACGCCAGCCCAGCAATCATGTAGGGGGCGTCGATCGGGGCAGCAGCTGCAGGCATCAGGACTCGCTACTCAAAACAGTGGACCGGGCAACCGATGTTGGCTCGGCGAACGCGTCGACAGGGACAGGTCAGGAGCCCGTTGGACGTCTGCGCTTCCCTTGAGGCATGGGCCGCGCACTGATGCTACCGCTCACCAGTGACCGCTTTCTGCCGCAGCTTATTGAATTCTCGCTGAAATGCCGATTGTCTTGGAAACTCTTTCCAGGCCGCTTGCAGGTCGCGGATCGCTTCATCGACGCGTCCGAGGTCCGCCTTGGCATTCGCGGCGCGAATGCGCCAGATCCAGGCCAGCGGATTTTCCCGTGCCGCTTTTTCAAACAACGTCAGGGCCGCGGCATGTTCGCCACGAACCTGCATGACCCGGCCCATTTCCCCCGGATGGGCCGCTGTGCCTCCCGTTTCCTGCAGCAGTTCTTCGACACGACGGGACACAGGCAAGGCAAAGTCCATGCCAGCTGGCGACTCCGCAAACGACAGCAGTTCCTCGACATCGTCCGGCAACACGTCGCGCAGCCGGTCTTCCGCCGTTAGCCACCCACCGCCCGCGGCGATCACCGTGGATAGACGCCGGGGAGAAATCTTCGTCGCCTGCCGCCAGCTGGCCACGGCCAGGTCGTTCGCCCCGAGTTCGCGCGCCATCAATCCCAGGATCACCAGCCGAGCACTGTCCCCCGGGGTTCCAGCGGCGGCCAGAGCGACGCTGCGCCGAGCGGAATTGAAGTCCTGATCGACAATCGTCTGGGTCAGGGCGTCGCGCTGCGCGGCGACCGCGACCCACCGGCAGCCCGCCAGCGCCGACTCATACGCAACCTTCGCCGACGTGAGCGAGTCGCTGTCGTCGATCCGCTGCAGGAGTTCCCGGAAGCGCTGCTTCGAGGCCTCATCCTGCACCTTGACGGCCTCGGAAAACAGCGTTTCGAGGCCTGTTCTCGCCCACAGTTCCGCGTCAGGACGGTTCGCCGTCGCCGGATCCTGTTTCAGGGCCTCAAACACCCGGGATCTGAATCGAAATGTCAACAGGTTGCCGAGGGTTCGTTGCAGTTCGGCATCATCAGGACGCTTGTCCGCCGCGGCCTGAAGCTGCGCGACGACAGCGTCCAGTGCCGGAGGAAAAACAGCATCGGGCGAATCAAGCGGACCGATGGAATCGGTCGCGACCGCCGCCGCCGACGCGAGCGTCACCTCCCGCCAGGCCATGCCGGCCGTCGCCATCAGCGCCAGCCCCATCACCATTGCGGTGCGCGGCAGGAAAACCATTGGTGAACTGAGGTTCGGCACCAGCTGGAACGGCAGCGATCGTGCCGCTGTGCCGGCAACCACGCCGGCCAGCGTCGCCGCCGTCAGCATGTTGGCCGGCAGCAGAATTCCAAAGTCCGTCAGCCCCTGAGCCGACTGCGACGCCAGCAGGATGGCTCCCAGCAGGGCTGCATCGCGCTGCTCCCAGGGGGCGCGGCTCTCCAGAAGTCTTTGCACATCAACGAACAGCAGGGCGATCATCCCCAGCACCAGTGCCAGCCCGATCGCCCCGTTCTCCACCAGCAGTTCGAAGAACTGATTGTCCGCATTCATAAACCAGCGTTCCGACTCCGACTGCTGATATGGGCGATGGATGTAGCGATAGGCGCCCAGCCCCTGTCCCAGCAGCGGAGCGTCCTGGACGGCCCCCCAGGTCTCCGACCAGTGCTGCCACCGTCCGTCCTGATAGGTGTGGGAATTCAGAACCGCAAATCGTTTCCGAATTTCCTTTCCGAAGCCGAACCAGCCAATGGCCAATGCAATCAGCGGCAGAACGACCAGCACGACCGACACTGCCATCCGCGAGCGGCGCGACTGCAGAAGCACCAGCAGCGAGGCCACGACCGCGGCGGCCAGCGCCACGATTCCCCCCCGCGACAGCGAAGCCGCCACGCCGGCACACACCACCACCAGCAGCACGACCGGAAGGATGATTCCCGGACGCGGCTCGGTCGCCGTCCGGTTCCGGTGCGATCCCGGGGCGTCATCAACCGCTCTCCGGAAGGCCCGGCCCATTCTCGGCGCGGCCGCCAGAAACGCCCAGGCCGCCGCCGCCGCTGCCCCGAGATTGAGCAGTCCTGCCGCATTGTTCCGATTCACATACGGGCCAAACGGCTGGCCCCCTTCGCGGATCGGCACGCTGCCGAACAGCATCTTGTCCCAGTCTTCCCACTGCGAGTTCTGCCAGATCCCGAAGGCGGCGATGGCGGCCGCGTTCAGGGCGAGCGGGACGTACAACCACAGCCGCGTGCCAGCATCGCGAAACAGCTGGATTCCCAGAAATGCGGCGCCGATGGCAAACACCAGACGGGCCGCCATCACGCGCGTCAGCGAGGGAGCAACGCTGATGGGCATCGGGGCCGCGATTGTGTTCGCTTCAATTTCGGCGGCAGCGGCCTCGTGCAGGACGGCATGTGCCGGCACTTCCGGCACGTTGGCGAAAGGAATCAACTGGAAGGCGGCGAGGAGAATCAGCAACAGGGGAGGCAGCAGGCTGTCGACCAGAATCGTCCCCCCCTCCGGATGCGACGTGGGACGTGTCACCACCGAAATCCACCACAGCACCAGCGCGGCGAGAATGCCGGCAAACAGCGGCGGCTGCCAGGTCAGGGGAAAACCGCCAAACGGCCAGGGCGCCGCCACCAGCGTCACAATCAACGCCAGACGCGCCAAAGCCGCGAACAGGGACGAAGTTGAACCGGTCATGCCGATCTGCGGTTCCTCTCGAAATCCGAAGTGCAGGGCACGCGACGGAAGTGATTGATGGGGCTCGCGATCCGGCGATGCCACCCGGCGAATGTGACGGGCTTGCTTGCCGCCGCTGGGGACAACCCTTACAACGGCATCATCGCTCGGACGAGGCCAGTTGCAATGCCGGCAGTTCGTGGGGACACGATCCCGGCGTGCAGTTCCGATCGTTGATAGCCGGTCGCGGGACCGCATTCAAACCGGAAATCCGACCAACATCCCATCCGGCAGCCGTCGGTCATTGACCGCCGTCACAACCGGGGGGCACAATCGGTTGGGGGCCGCGATGGGAACCACCCCGGACAGGACGTTGCACTGGAGATTCCTTGCACGGACGACCGGGGTGCACAAGACACAAGGACGTCGTTGACGGAATGGCATCTGCTGTGCGTTCAGATTCATGATCGCCGAGAAGCTGCCAACACAGGAGAACTGCATGCCGCCTCTTTCACGGCCTCGTCGCCGGCGTCTGATGCTGCTGAACGAGTCGCCCAACGGCAACACCGTTGTCGAATCGTCATCTGCGGAAACTCCTGCCGTCAGCTCACATTCGGCAGGCACGATGCAGCACCAGTTTCTTGAAGATTGCGGCGTCCCCGAAGGTTTCGAGGTGCAGGTCACCGTTCATGGGCGGCCGGAAGTTCACACCGTCCATCTGGACGAAGCGTTCGCATTCATCGGCCGCGATGAAGAATGCGGCGTGCGGTTGACCGGCCCGGAAATCGGCCGGCATCACGCTTATCTGCAGGCGGTCGCCGGACAGTTCATCGTCGTCGACCTCGGCAGCCGTACCGGCATCCGTCAGAACGGCCGCGCCGTCCGCACCGCGCTGGTGAGTGTCGGGACGTCCATCGAGATCGGGCCCTACACGCTGCGCATCACCTGCGAAGCCGGGGCCGATTTTCACGAGCCGCCGACGGAAGCACAGATTCAGCAGTCGAACCCGGCCATCGCGCTCGCCTTCGTCAATCAGTCGAAGCCGATCGACCCGTGGACCATTGATACTCCGATCACGCTGATCGGTTCCGCGAAGCCCAGTCGCATTCGGCTCGAACACGCGACCGTCACGCCGCAGCACTGCGCGATTATCCGCGGCTTTACCCGCTGGTGGATCGTGGACCTCAATTCCCAGTCGGGCACTCTCGTGGACAGCGCGCCGGTTTCGTACACGCCGCTGACGGTTGGAACCAGCCTGCAGATCGGGCGATACCGCATTTCCATCCGCAAGCCCCGCGCGGCAGAGCCCGTCATTCAGCCGCCCGTGTTCGACGAAGGGGCGATCCTCACGCCGCAGTCTCCCCATCGAAAGGTTCCCCAGGAACCGTCGATCGTCAGCTTCAGCCCGACATCCTCCGTTCCCGCCGAGCCGCAGGCTGTGGCCGGCCAGGTGGTGAACGAGCATCTCGTGGTCGAACTGTTCAAAGAGTTTGCAGCGCTGCACGAACGAACAGTCTCTCAGCTTCAGCAGTCGTTCCGCGAGATGCTGGAAGTGGCGACTTCCAACCGCCCGGTACTGGCAGCTCCAGTGCCGGGCGAGCCAGCACCCCAGCTGGAGGCGGCGGTTGCGGAGCCCGTCCCGCAATTCGAACTGGACGACGAACCAGAGCAGGAGCCGCGGATCGCCGACCTGATGCACAGCGACGATGCGGAAGAGCGCGCCGCCGCCCAGGAACTGCTCGCCGCACAAATGCGGTCGCTCGAGGCTAGGCTTCACAGCGAACGCGATGGCTTCGCCCGCCGGCTGTTGCGGTCGCTGTCGCTGACGAAATGACCGCCGAGCCCTCCAGCGATTCGAGCCCACCGGTTGACGCCCGGTGCAATCGCGTCGGACCGGGCGAGTGACTCGCCAATCTTCCGGTGTGCCGGGTTCACCGGTCTGCCATTCGTCCCCACGGCGCCCTCACTTTCCGTGGCCGCTGCGCGATTGGCGGACGCTCTCCAACCAGACCGGGGACCGGCCACTGGCCCAGCTTCAAGATTGGACGCAAGGCCTCCACGGGCGAACGCTTGATCGCTGAGGAGCCAGTAGCCGTCCAATCGCCTGCGCAGGAACCTGGCAAATGGTCTAGAATCGGCGATTCGTCGTCCTGTTCCTTCCGGTTCTTATGTCGTCCCAGCAACCAGTTCTCATTCTTGGCGCAGGAGTCAACGGCGCCTGCACGGCTCGCGAGCTTGCCCTTAATGGCGTTCCTGTGTGGGTCGTCGACAAATTCGACATCGCGTTCGGCGCGACTGCGAAATCGTCGCGACTGATCCACGGCGGCCTGCGCTACCTCGAATATGGCGACACCGCGCTCGTCCACGAATCACTGAACGAACGGGCCCGGTTGCTCAAGCTCGCGCCGCAGTTCGTCAGGCCGGTCAAGCTATACATTCCGATTCGCCAGCGGTTCGGCGGCCTGTTGTCGGCCGGCCTGAAATTCACACGGCTCACGCGGACCGGCCTGGGGGCGTCGGCGGCGAAGGCGCTCGGCGGCGAGCGCGGACTTGAAACCGTCCGGATGGGGCTGCGGATGTACGATTTCCTGTCCCGTGGCGGCGGACTTCCCTCGCATTCGGTGGTGCGCGTCGGCGAGCAGGGGCCGGCAGTCGACCCGGGCAAATATCGCTGGCTCGTGGCGTACTACGATGCCCAGATGCTCTGGCCCGAGCGATTCACCCTCGCAGTGCTGGAAGATGCGCGGCAGGCGGCGCTTCAAAAAGGGGTTGAGTTTCGCGTGCTGACCCACCACCGCGCGAAGCTCGTGGATGGAGTTGTCGAGATCCGCCCGACCAGGCCCGGCCCTGATGTCCTGGCGGAACCCGTCCGGCTGAAGCCCTCGACCATCGTGAATGCCACGGGCGCCTGGGGCGACCACACGCTGCGCGATCTCCCCGCCCCCGCCAGGCGGCTGTTTGGCGGCACGAAGGGGAGTCACCTGTTCACCCATCAGCCCGCACTCGTCCGGGCGCTGGGCGGAGAGGCCGTCTATGCCGAGGCGGAGGACGGCCGGCTCGTATTCATTCTGCCGTTTGACGACTCTGTCCTCGTCGGCACCACCGACGAGAGATTCGAGACGACGCCCGATCAGGCGGTGACGTCCGAAGCGGAAATCGCCTACCTCATTGAAATGGTGAACGACGTCTTTCCGGATGTCCGGCTCACGGCCGACGATGTCGACGCGCATTACAGCGGCGTCCGGCCGCTTCCCTATCAGGCGGACGGCGCCACCGGCTCGATTCCGCGGGGCCACTGGATTGAGTCGACGCAGGTCGATGGCGTGCCGATCGACACGCTCATCGGCGGCAAACTGACCACCTGCCGGGCCCTGGGGGAGGAAACGGCAAATCGAATTCTGGCGAGACTGTTCGTCCCGCGAACGCTGTCGACGACCGACCGTCCGATCCCGGGATCAGACCGGCTCAGTCAGGATCAGGCTGCCAACGAACAGGTGTGGAACGCCATCGCAGCCGCCACGGGATTCTCGCTGAACACGGTGCTGGCCTGCGGCAACCTCGTGGGAACCCGCGCCGAATCGATGCTCGGCCTGCTGTCGGAGCCGACGGAACGTGAACTGGTCGCCGGCACGCCATTCCCACGGGGCTTTGTCCGTCAGCTTGTCGAAACCGAATGGGTGGCCGAACTGGACGACCTCGTCGAACGGCGACTGATGCTGACCGATCACCGAACGCTCGCGGAGACAACCCTGCGGGAACTGGCCGAGTTCTTCCCGCAGGCGAATGCGGATGACGCGATCGCACAATGCGAACAGCGCTTGTTGCACTTTTACGGAGTGCGCATCGTCCGCGAGTTCGCGTCCGCCTCCGCAGGGTGACAGACGTCCCGGCGATTCACGGTTCCGGAATCACGATGGCCCGTCCATCCAGCAGTCGCAACCGCGCGTTCCCGGTTTGGGGCGCCGCCTGATGGAACTCGGCCGGCGTGCCGACATCCACGCCGTTCACCGCCGTAATTCGCTCGCCAGGCTCGACCGCCGCCCCTGCGCTGCCCGGTTCGACGCTCGTCACCAGCACGCCAGCCGGAACTCGCCCGAACAGGCCCCCGGGCAGTGCGTTTCTGTTCGCCGTCGCCGGCGCGACCTCGATTCCGCGCCAACGCTCGCGGCGAGCAGCGCTCCACACCCGCTCCGAATCCCGAATCGGCCAGGGGACGGGCGTCAGAACGACCGTGCGATCAACACTGGCCCCTCCGATCGTGCGGCGGACGCCAAGGCCAAGCTCCGTTCCCGGCGGCGACCGCCAGATCGCCCGGTGAAAGCCGCGTGGATCAACGACTGGCGAATCGTGAACGCTCGTCACCCGATCCCCTGCCTGCAACCCGGCCTCGTCGGCCGGTGAACCGGGCGCAACGCGGACCACTTCGACCCCCTCGGCATGTGATCGGACATCAAGTCCGACGAAACCCAGTTCCGCGGCTCCGGTTCGCAGCAGCTGAGTCAGCAGTGCATCGACCGGAACGGCACCGCATTCCGAGGCCGCCTGCCCGGCGATCTCGGCACGGGATGTCGTCATCGCCAGGAGACGACCATCGAGGTCGACGACGGCGGTCCCGTCTCCTGCCGCAGTCAGCCCGCCAGACAGACGCCACAGTGGCGAAAGATCCGCGGGCGTCAGATCGCGGTCGACGTCCTCCGGGAGCTCTCCGTTCCACGCGTGAGGCATCACGCCCGAAAGTGTGGCGAGTGCACCACGGGCCGAGCCGGTGCGCTCGATGGCATGGCCGTCTCCCACCACGATCAGCAGCGATCCCTTCCGGGCGGCCGCGGCATCGCCGAGCACCAGGCCAGGGACAGCCACGTCCCCCTCTGGGAGAGGCTCCAACTGCAGAACTGCAAGGTCGCATCGTGAATCGGCGGCGACCAGGCGACATTTTCGATCGACCGTTCCGAGGCGAACGATCCATTGTTGCGAGCCGGGCTCACGCAGGTCGTCCGCTGCCGCTTCGGCCGCACGAGCTGTCGTCACCACGTACCGCTTCGCAGGATCGTCGGGCGCGATCACCAGGATGCCGGCGCCGACGATCTCACGAAAGGGTCTGGCGTCCGGACGCGGCGTTTCGCCAAAAGGCCCTGCCACGGGGTTGAGGGTCGAGTTGCGGCGGCGCACGATGGCGACGACCGAGCGCTCGCAGACGCTGATCGTCGCCTGAACTTGCCGTTCGAGAGCTGCCGCCAGCGCCGCATCGTCGTCCGCGCGAATCGGCGCTGAGGCGAGCAGCACTGCACAACCGACGGCGAACGCCAGGCGATGTGTCATGGTCGCCCGTCAGTTGCGGACGGGCGGAAGCGGGAGTTCGCGCCGTCCAGTCGCTGCGGACTGTCCGAACTGGCGTACCGCTTCAATCGACTCGCGCATGGCGCCGCGATCGATGTCGTGGACATCAATCTTCCGGCCCACGGCCTGGAGCATCGTGACTGTCAACCGGCCCCCCAGGTGCTGGCGAAACTCTTCCAGCCCGTCGAACAGCGGTTGTGGGTCCGCCAGGGCCTCGTCATTCAGCGGCAGTCCCAGCCGAATCAGACAATCGAGAGCCCGGTCCGCATCAGCAACGGGAAGGCCGTGTTTCAGCGACGAGTACACCGTGTCGATGGCGACTCCGATGCCGACGGCCTCGCCATGCCGCAGACGGTAGTCCGTCAGCACTTCCAGTTTGTGGGCCGACCAGTGCCCGAAATCGAGCGGTCGCGCTTCCAGTGATTCAAACGGATCGCCACCCTGGGTGATGTGATCCAGATGCAGCTGGGCCGACTGGCGGATGACCGGCGCGGCGGCCGCCCAGTCCCGCTGACGAATCCGGTCGGCCGCGGCACATACCTGTTCGAAGGCCGCCGGGTGCTTCAGCAGCGAGACTTTCACGGCCTCGCTGAACCCGCACACGAAATCGCGGTCGGGCAGGGTCGACAGCAGTGCCGCGTCATTCACAACCGCCCACGGGACTGCGAACGTTCCGACCCAGTTCTTCTTCTGAAACAGATTGACGCTGTTCTTGACGCCCACGCCCGAATCGGCCTGGGCCAGCGTCGTTGTGGGAAGGCGAATCAGGCGAATGCCCCGATGAGCAATCGCCGCCGCGAAGCCGACGGCGTCGAGCACTGCTCCGCCGCCGACCACCAGCACGTAGCTGCGCCGGTCGAGCTCCGCGGCATGCATGCATTTCAGCATGCGTTCCAGAACATGAATGTCGTTCTTGATCGCCTCGCCGCCGGGAACCAGCTGTATGTTCCCCGGCATGGTGAAGCGGCCCGGCCGCGACTTCAGAAACCGCCGGAGCCGTTGCTGGAGATCGGGCTGGGCTGCGGCGACCTGTTCGTCAATCCAGACCTGCACCCGGGCCGGCTGCTCGCCAGACGGTTCGAGCAGTTCGGCGAGAGTTCCATGGTCCTTCCCCAGCACATCGCTGGTGAAGCGCAGCCGGTGGACACAGGGGACAGTGAACGGGATGTCGATCGAGTCGGAGCCGGTCATGGAGCTGAGATCGAGTCCGCGGCGGAGGGAATCGGACGGGCGAAGGCGGCGGACAGGGGATGTCGCCGTGATCACAGGTGGGTGGAAGCTGTCAGTTCGACTCGTCAAGCAGACCGACAGTGTCCAACGCCTATTCTGCGGAGATGGCAGGCACCGTCAAGGATGATGTCGGCCTCTGCTGCCCGCTGGGGAAGGCGCCCGGGATTCGGTGGGCAGACAGGTTGGGACCGTCTGCCTGTCCATTGCCCGGCCCGGAGGGAAATTCGGAATTGTGCGGGGAGGCTGGCGACTTACGCAGGGGTGATCCCGACGCCGATGGTTCCTCGGTTAATGGCTCGCCACGATTGCGCGGGGAGTCAGGCGTCTCCAGGAATGGGGTGCACGCCTGCCAACGAAGCGGGAGGACCGCAAGATGGGCGGGGTTGATGTCGACTTGTGAAGTGTTGGGCCGAGAGAAGCAGGCAGGAGAAATAGAAAGACCCTTGGCGAGCCGAAGGTCCGGGACACGGGGCCGGAGTGGAGTACGGTTTCTGAACAGCAACGTGGGTCAGGCTGCCTGGTCAGTTCCGCGTCTCGTCAACCTTCGCCTACAGCCAAGGGTCTTGCTGGGCAATTGAAAGGATTGCAGACGACGTGCCAATCCGCGCCGATTCCAATTCGGCGCACCAGTTCACATCGATTCATATGCTGTAAACTGATTCATAGAAATAAATTGAGTACTTCTCTGAAAGGCTGAGCTCCGTCAGCTCCTGGACATCTCAGCGCCGAAACGGTACGCTGCTCGTCGGTTCGGCGCTGACTTCGGCGCTGAAAGAAGTGATTAGACGTTCAGTTTTCCAGGTTGCCGATGTCTCCCAAGCTGCGAAGAGAACAGCTCTTGCTCACGGCCGTCTCCGTGATCTCCGGGCTCTTCAGTCTCTTCTCTCTCTGGTACGTCGCAACCTCGCCCGACCTTCCAATCCGCTGCGTCCTGTCTCAGCCGCAGGCCGGCGTCCAGGGCCTCCCCATCCGTTACGGCCCCACAGACGACGACTACAGCGGCAAGGTCTTGCCCCTCCCCGGCGACACGCTGGTGTCGCTGGGCGACCGGCCGGTTCGATCGTTTGTGGACTACTCGCGCGTGCTGGCAGAACTGCGTTCCCGACGCAGCAATCAATACGGGCGGCTGAACAATTACACCTCCCCCGAAGACCTCACGCCCGATTCGACGTATCGATTCGTCGAGGTGGAAAACAGCACCCGTTACGTACATGCGGTCTTCAGGTCGCATGTCGACGGACGACTGCACGTGGGATGGCTGAAAGTGCTTCCCCAGTCGCTGGGGCCGCTGGGCTGGTCGTTCCTGTGGCTGCTGTTGCAGATTCCGATTGTCATTCTGACCGGTCTGACTTTCTGGAAACGACCGGATGACCGCGCGGTCAAGCTGTTTTTCATGGTCAGCAGTCTGGCCCTGATGGCGTACATGGGGGGCAACCACTGGTGGGTGCTGGCGGCGTCGCCAGTGCTGACGCTGGCCTTTACGTCGGCGGCCATCCTGTTTCCGGCCGTCCTGCTGCACTTTTTCCTGGTCTACCCGAGTGCGGATTCGCAGCGGGAAGGCCGGGGAGTGATTCCGCTGGTCGTGTATCCGGTCCCCGTGCTGACGATGCTGGCGGCCATTGCGTGCATTGTGCTGGCCCGCGTGCTGTCGGCCGACTGGGGGCCGGGGCTGCTGCAGCGGAGTTTGCAGTCGTATCTCAGCGGCGGGTCCGCCGGTCTGATGGAGATGTTCCGGACGGGAGTTTTCGGGTACATCGCGGTCGCTGCGGTGTACTTTGTGGTCAGCATGGCGCGGCTGGTGCGCAGCTTTACGCGGGCTCGCAATCCTCTGGAACGCGCCCAGGTGAAGTGGATTCTCTGGGCCGGCATCGGCTCGTCGATCGCCGTCTGCTACACGCTGTGGCTGGCTTATTTCCGGACGGACGACTTCGCGTTCGGCGCGGCCCGCGCGCCGATGATGGCCGCCAGCGGGCTTTTCATGGTGGCCTACGCCGTCGGCATTGCACGCTACAAGCTGATGCTGGTGGACCAGGTGCTCAGCCGGGGCATGTGGTACTACGTTCTGAGCGTCGGCCTGACGATCGGATTCAGTCTGTCCATCGCCGGCGTGGCCATCGCAGCCCTGTGGCGCGAGGGAACCGCGTTCAATGATCCTCTGCCGATGGTGTTCGTGCTGACGGCCAGCGTGCTCGCCAGCAACTGGATGCGCGACCGGCTGCAGCGGTCGATCGACCGGCGGTTTTACCGCGAGAAGTATCCGCTCGACAAAGCCCTGCAGCGCATCAATCAGTCGGTGACCAATGTGCTGGAACGCCGGATTGTCGCCGAAAACCTGTTGTCGTCGTGCTGCGAAGCGCTCCGCGTCGATCGGGGCGGTCTGTTTCTGCTGGAGGAGGACCGGCAGCGATTCCGGCTGTCCACCATCATCGGCCGCTTCAATCTTCCTCTGCAATTCGCGGAGGACGACTCGGTGTTGCGGTCGTTAAGCGAGGAAATCGCCGTCCAGCGCGTGCCGGGCGGCGCGTCGCCGGTTCAGGACTGGCTGCGCAAGCATTCCGCCGAGTTCATTCAGGGCCTGGAATCGGAAGGCGAGCTGGTGGGCGTTGTGGTGCTGGGGGCGAAAGCGAACGGCGCCGCATACACGGGCGAAGATGTCACCTTCATTACCGCCATTGGACGTGTGACCGGCGTGGCGTTGCACTGCGCCAAGGTCCATGCCGACATCAACCGGCTGAATGAGGATCTGCAACAGCAGAACAAACAGATCGCCGAACAGGAACGCCGCATCGCCTTTCTGCAGGCGGAACTGGCGCAGGCGGGCGCCCCGCAGACCACCGGCACGCTGACCGAATTTCGCCGCGACGCCATCAAAGGGACCAGCCCGGCAATTCAGGGAGTGCTGGACACGGTCCGCAAGGTGGCGGCGAGCGAGGCATCGGTGCTGTTGCGAGGAGAAAGCGGAACTGGCAAGGAACTGCTGGCCCGGGCCATTCACGACAACAGTTCCCGCTCGGAAGGGCCGCTCGTCAGCGTCCACTGCGCGTCGCTGTCCCCCACGCTGCTGGAAAGTGAACTGTTCGGCCACGTCAAAGGAGCATTTACCGACGCCCGCGACGCCCGCATCGGCCGCTTCCAGCTGGCAGAAGGAGGAACGCTGTTTCTCGACGAAATCGGAGACATTTCGCTCGAGACGCAGATCAAGCTGCTGCGCGTGCTGCAGGAACGTGTGATTGAACCGGTCGGCGGTTCGCAGTCGATTCCTGTTGATGTGCGCGTGGTCGCGGCCACGCACCAGAACCTCGAACGGCTCATTGCGGAAGGCCGGTTCCGCGAAGATCTCTATTACCGGCTGAATGTTGTGACGATCACACTCCCGCCGCTGCGCGAGCGGCGCGAGGATCTCTTCGAACTGTCGCTGCACTTCCTGCGCCGCGCCTGCGAGCGCACCGGTCGGAAAGTGTCGACGATTGACGAAGCCGCGATGCGCCGGCTGACGGAGTACAACTGGCCCGGCAATATCCGGGAACTGCAGAACGTCATCGAACGGGCGGTCGTGCTGGCGGAAGGTTCTGCACTGACCACCGCCGAACTGCCGATTGAGATGCGAAACCCGGTGGCCCCATTGCTCGCACGCCGGGCGGACGACGATGGAGACCGGCCGCGCCGGCGGGCGCTCACGGTGGATGTGCTGGCCGCGCCGCGCCGGATTCTCGTGTCCGGTTCCAACGACGAGAAAGCGATTCTTGAAGACGCTCTACAGAGAGCGAACGGCAATAAGGCCGATGCCGCGCGTCTGCTTGGCATGCCCCGCAGCACCTATTACAGCAAGCTCAAGAAGCACGGCCTCGATTAGATCAGGCGCATGGTTCTGGCGCTCGAGGCCAGTCTTGAGGGCAGGAGCCGTGAGTGTTGTCTCCCGGCCGCCGCTGCACTGTTCGCGTCGCTCGTTCTGCCGTCGCGATCGCCTCGGGAGGAGGACTGACGGCCGAGAGTTGATGAAAATCCGATCCTGCCGGGAAGCGGCCTGCAGAGCGATCGACCCAGGAGATCGCTTCGCGACTGGCCGTGTTGCCTCCGCCCGTGACGCCTCATGGACGGTGCTTCGGATTCCCGCGAACCCTCGCACTCGGCAGGATCGGAAATAGGATTCAGGGGTCAGGGATCAGGCAGCGCGGCGGGTCGCGAGTTGCGTCGCGTTCCAATGGGTTTGGAGTTGTTCGATCACTTGTTCCATGCGCATGCCTCGGGATCCTTTAATGAGCACGACGTCGCCGGGGGTGAGCCAGCAATCGAGATGCAGGAAAACGGTGGCGAAGTCTTTGCAGACGGCAAGCTGGCCAGCGGACATGCCGGCTTCGCGGGCGGCGGCAATGGTGTCGCCCGCCTGCGGTCCGACGGCGATCAGGCCATCAATGTTCGAACGGGCGGCCCGCCGGCCCAGCTGGCGATGAAACTCCGGGCTGTCGGGTCCTAGTTCCAGCATGTCGCCCACAACCAGCCAGCGCCGGCCCGGCCCCTGCCAGTCTTTCAGCAGGTCACAGGCCGCCGCCATCGAAGTCGGGCTGGCGTTGTAGGTGTCGTCAATGACCGTCCAGGGTCCGACTTTCATGGGCCGGCAACGACCGCCGACAGGCTGGAAGCGTTCCAGGCCGGACGCAATTTCGGCATCCGACAGGCCGATTTCCCGGGCCACGGCGATCGACGCCAGAGCCGCGGCGACATGCTGCCGGCCGGTGACAGCCAGACGGAACGCGGTGTCGCCAAGCGTCAGCGTCAGCAGGTTTGTCGCCACCTGCACCAGGTCGGGGCGGAGGTCGTTGTGTGGGCCCTCGCCAACCAGAATTGTGCGGCAGCGCGCCCGGCCAGCCATCGCTCGAACGCGCGGATCATCGCCGTTCAGCACGACAAATCCGTCCTCTGGAATGGCTTCGGCGAGTTCTCCCTTGGCCTGTTCGATGGCGGCCAGCGATCCGAAGCGTTCGAGATGTGCCGGCCCGACTGCGGTGATGATGCCGGCTTCAGGACGGGCGATTCCCGCCAGGGCAGCGATTTCGCCGACACCCGAGGCGCCCAGTTCGATGACTGCGAACTCATCGTGCGGTTTGATTTCCAGCAGGCTCAGCGGCACTCCAACATGGTTGTTGAAGTTGGCCGGGCTCTGGGTTCCCGCGAAGCGGCCGCTCAGCACGGCGTGGAGCATGCTGCGGGTGGTCGTTTTGCCGACGCTGCCAGTCACTCCGATGACCATCGCGTCACACGACTGCCGATGCCAGCGGGCGAACGAGGCCAGCGCGGCCGGCGACGATGCGACAGTGATGAGCGGATGGCCGGCGAGGGCGGGACGGTCTTCCTCGACGACGCAGCACGCGGCGCCGCGGCGGATCGCCTCGCCGCAGAAATCGTGGCCATTCAGCGACGAGCCAGGCAGGGCCCAGAAGCAATCTCCCGGCGCGACCTGCCGGGAATCGGTTCGCACCGTGCCGACCGCGTCGCCTGCACGCACCTCGCCCGACGGCCGGCCACCGGTGGCGACGATCAGGTCTTGCAGCGTGGCGCGGGGCATGGGGAGTTCCGGGAGATTGAATCCCGTTGCTCCGAAGCAGCCGGACTTTTATGAGGCGGCTCGTTTCGGAACGCGATAGTGGAACAGGTGTTGTCTGCAGGCCGCAGCGTCATCGAACGGCAGGCGGTCCTGACCGACGATCTGGACGCGTTCGTGGCCTTTTCCGCACACGAGCACGGTGTCGCCCGGCCTGGCGTGGCGAATCGCCCAGGCGATGGCTGTTTCGCGATCGACTTCGAGGTGCCGCTTCGTGTGCTCCGGCACTCCGGCGGCAATCTGAGCGATGATCTGCTCGGGGTCTTCCGAGCGGGGATTGTCGGTGGTGATGACGCAGACATCGGCCGTGGCGGCGGCCTGTCCCATCAGGGGGCGCTTCTCGATGTCGCGATCTCCGCCGGCCCCGAACACAACGATCACCCGGCCGCGGGTCGTCGGTCGCACGGCGCGAATGACGTTGCGCAGGGCGTCGTCGGTGTGGGCGTAGTCGACAAAGACGCGGAACGGCTGCCGGCCTTCGATCAGTTCCATGCGACCGGGCACAGTCCGCAGCGTATTGATGCCGTCGGCCATGGCATCGAGCGACAGTCCGAAGTGCCGGCAGGACGCGATGGCGGCGAGGCAGTTCTCGATGTTGTGGCGGCCGATGAGCGGCGTGAAGAATTCGAATTCCTCGGCCGCATGTTCGACGACAAAGCGGCTGCCGATCTGCGATTCCTCCACGATGCGGCAGGTGAGATCGGCGTTGTTGTCGATGCCGAAGGTCATCAACCGCGACGAGGCGGGGATCAATTCGGCCAGGGAAGCGGCTGCGGAATCATCGGCGTTGAGCACGACCAGCCCGCCGCGTTTCACCATCCACAACAGTCGCGACTTGGCGGCCCGGTAGTTCTCGAACGTGCCGTGAAAGTCGAAATGATCGCGGGTGATGTTGGTGACCACCGCGACATCGAGCTGGACGCCCGACGCCCGGCTTTGCTGCAGGGCGTGACTGGAAAGCTCGATCGCCGCGTAGGCGGTTTTGTGCGAAACCATCGATGCGAGCCAGTCGGCGAGCGTTCGTGAATCGGGAGTGGTCAGCCCGGCCGGTTCCGTGTTGACTCCGTCGCTGTACTCGACGGTTCCCAGCAGGCCCGTGTGTTTGCGGTTGGCCTCGAGGATGGCGCGAACCAGCCAGGAGGTTGTCGTCTTCCCGTTCGTGCCGGTGACGCCCACCAGACCCAGCCGTCGGGACGGTGTTCCGGCCAGGGCCTGGCAGAGTTCGGAATAGGCGGCCCGGACATCGCCGACGATGCACTGGTTGACGCGAACCTTCGCCAGCGGCTGGGATGTGAGAACGACCGAAGCGCCGTTCGCCAGCGCCTCCTCGACATACTCCTGTCCATTCAGTTTTGTGCCGGGGATGGCGGCGAACAGGCAGCCGGGAGTGCACTGTCGGCTGTCGGCGGTGCAGTCCGACACAGCCATTTCAGCGCAGCCGACAAAACTGGCGGATGGGAACAGGCGCCGCAGGCTGACGGTGGCTGAGTGCGAACGAGTCCGTTGCATAGGAGAGAGGCTAACCTCGGCACGCGCTCAAACGGGGAGCACGGTTGCACTGTCCGGCAGAGCAGTGGGCTGGCGGAGCAGGGCGGGCCGTGGCGGCCGGCAGCTGAAATCTGGGGAGGTGAGGTGGGAATGCGGCGTGGGGGGCGGGCGGCCAAACGGATGTCTGGCAAAGCCTGACCCGGACTGAACCGCGGGCGCGGGCGGATTTTCGCCATTCCGCCCAAACGGTCAATAAGTGATCCAGGCTTTTCAAAACCGGCCGGCGGCTTTTGTAGGAATTACAGGGCGGGGAATCGCCGCGGAGTCACAGAGGGCGCCGAGTTCTCTGACAGCCCGACCTGAGAGAAAGCCACGTCCCATCAAGACGGACGTGCTGTTACGAGTACGCCAGCGACGTGGATGTCGCCTGCAGGTCGTCGTCGAGCGCCCGGCGGGGTTTCAGGCCGAGTTTGCTCAGGGCGGAGTGGTAGTTGCGGACGGCGTCTTCCGGGGTGATCGCATCATCGACGACGGCCCGCAGGTGCTGGATGAACGTCCGCTGATCTTCGGCCTCGTTGATTTTGCGACCGAACAGCGCCACGCGGGCCCCGTGCTTCCGGGCATCGTGAATCAGCTGAAAGGCGTCCCGTGTGGTGCCGGCTGATCCACCGAGCACGCCAACCACCAGATGCGGGTCGTAGGCGACGAGATCCTCAAGCGCCCGAGGCCCGGGGTAGGGAATTTTGAGGAACGCCGGCCGGCCAGCGGATGTCACGCCCGCCAGCGTGCGCACAATCGCATCCGAGACGAAGTGGACGACCTCTTCGGCCGCGACGGCGCCGGGCACATTCGGGTGAAACACTTCGAGGAAGTGACGGAACTGCTTGCGTTCGGCTTCTTCGCGAAAGGCCGCGTAGGCGGTGAGGGCTTCCCAGTCGCGGTCGCGATCGTTGGCAAATGTGATCGAGTACAGGCCGAGGTTCGCGCCGCTGATCCGGTCGTCGTACTCGTCGTCGACCTGACCAGTCCGCGCGTGGTTGAGAGTTGCGGAGCGGAACGGCCGTGAGGCCTGGTCGCCCAGTCGGCTGCCGCGCATCAGCCAGATGTCGGTCGTATCGTTGGCGCGAATGGCCGGGGTGACGGCCGAGTTGTCGAACAGGCGTTCCTTCAGCGTGAGTTGCTCGCTGGTGCTGGCCGACATGAGCATGATTTCAACCAGCCCCTGTTGGACGATCGCCCGCATCTCATCGCGATACTCGGCGAGCGTGCGAAAGCGCGTCGGCCGGCCCTCGCGATCGTAAAGCTGGCCGGTGGCCCGCAGGCCGAACGCCATGTCGGCGTCTTTGGCATCGGCGATGATGAACTCGCGCGAGCCGTGTGGATCGGCGTGAATGGCGGCGAGTTTCTGGTCGAGGGATTTCAGCATTGAAGGTAAGACCGGCTCTGCCGTCTCGCGAAATGGCGTTGGAGTCGTTGTGGATTCCTGAATTTGCTGGTAGCCGATGGCACCGACATTTTGTCTGTGTTCACAGGCGAAACGCCTGTGCCACCAAGATTCTCCTCCCAAAGCTCAGCCAACGTTGATGTGGAACTGAATTGTGACAGCCTGATGGCCCGACTTTGATCGATGACTACGCCGCCGCCAGGTCGTCCTCAGCGGTCGTCAGCGATGCTCCATGACAGACCCGCGCGTATCGCCCCAGCGCCATCAGTGGAAAGTAGTGCCGGTACAGGTGATAGCGCAGGTAGAACACGCGCGGGAAGCCGGTTCCGGTGAACTCTTCTTCGTCCCAGGTGCCGTCGTTTCGCTGGGTGTCGGCGAGGTAGCGGACGCCACGCTGGACGGCGATCGAGCCCCCCTCGCCGGCGGCGATCAGTCCCAAGATGGCCCAGGCCGTCTGGGAAGCCGTGGTCGGTCCCTGGCCACGCAGGCTCGGGTCATCATAGCTGCGGGCCGTTTCGCCCCAGCCACCGTTGGTCTGTTGCGTCTTCTTCAGCCATTGGACGGCGTGCTGCACGCGTGGATCGCGGCTGGAGACGCCGATGGCTTCGAGCCCGACGAGCACCTGCCATGTCCCGTACAGGTAGTTCACTCCCCAGCGGCCATACCACGCGCCGTCCGGTTCCTGCGTCTGCCAGACGAATTCCAGGGCCTCGGCCAGTGGTTCGAGGGCCGTGCTGCCGCCGCAGCGGCCGAACATTTCGAGAGTCCGCGCGGTGATGTCGGCCGTGGGGGGGTCGATCATCGCGTTGTGGTCGGCGAAGGGGACGCGGGTGAGCAGCTCGCGGGTGTTGTCGGCGTCGAAGGCGCCCCAGCCGCCGTTGCGGCTTTGCATCGACAGAATCCAGTTGATGCCGCGGCGCATGGCGTCGAGGATCGGCTGCGAGCTGTCGAGATTGGCGAGAATGTGCTTCGGGTCGCCGGTTTTTCCAGCGAGAATGACGCCGTCGACCGAATGCTGCTCGTTGCTGCGAATCGTCGCCGGCGATGACAGCGCCAGGTTCCACGACACCTGTTCCCCTTCCGGCAGGCATTTCGCCAGCGCCATCAGCACCATGATGGTGTCATCAATGTCCGGGTAGAACTGATTGTTGAATTCGAAGGCCCAGCCGGAGGGCTCAACGCTCTTGTTCCGCACGGCCCAGTCGCCGGCGTGGCGAATTTCCTTCGACAGCAGCCACGCAATCGCCTGGCGGATCTGCGGGGCATTCGCCGGCGTCCCGGCATCGCGCAGCGAAATCACGCTGATGGCGGTATCCCACACGGGCGACCGGCAGGGCTCGAGCCAGGCGAGGTCCCCCTCGCGCATGGTCAGCTTTTCGAGTTCCTTCAACTGCGACTGCACTTCCGGGCTGTCTTCGCTGTAACCCAGGCATTTCAGAGCGACGACGCTCCACACGATTGGCGGAAAAATCGCTCCGAGTCCATCGCTGCCGGCGAAGCGTTCGAGCATCCAGTGGTGGGCCAGTTTGATGCAGTGCTTGCGCAGCGGCATCAGGCGCAGTTTTTCAAGCCCCTTCCAGCCCCGGTCGACGCCCCGGAAAATGGCGGCCCAGTCGATGCGGGTTTTCTTTGTCATGTCATCCAGTTGCTCGCTGGGGGGCATGACGACGGGTAGTTCCTCGGGTGTCTTCAGGAACAGTTCGCGGAAATGCTGTTCGGGCGGCAGCGTGATGCTCGGCTGGAAGGCCCACAACAGGCTCAGCGGAACCACGATGGTGCGCGACCACGACGACATCTCGTAGATGTTCAGCGGCATCCAGGTCGGCAGCAGCATCAGCTCGGGCGGCACGGCCGGGCACTGGCGGTAGGAAATGATCCCCAGCAACGCGAAGTAATAACGCGTGAAGCTGTTTACTTTTTCGGCGCCGCCAGCGGCGCGGATCGCCTCGCGGGCGCGGACCATGTGTTCCGCGTTCGGATCGTCGCCGACGATTTTCAGCACCCAGTACGCTTTAACGGAGGCGCTGATCTCGAGCAGTCCACCGGGAAACATGGCCCAGCCGCCGGTTGGCAGTTGCTGGCTGCGAATCGAGTTGGCGCAGGCCTTCGCGAGTTCCGACTGTCCGCGTCCCAGGTAGGTCAGAAGCAGGATGTATTCAGACTCGAGGATCGTGTCCCCCTCGAGTTCGCCGATCCAGTAGCCCTCCAGATGCTGGCGATCGAGCAGCCACTCCCGGGCGGCGCGCATGGCCGATTCGACCTCGAAGGCGGCGGCGTCCTGCGACAGGGGAATGCTGGTTTCGGATGCCATGGTCGCTGGTTCCCGGCGTCCGAGCCGGTTTGTTCCTGAATTCATTTCAGGCGCCTTCCGTAAGTGAAGTCCTCGTAACGAGGTGCGATCGTAGGTCGGCCGGAAACCGTGGGGCAAGATCAGTTGGGGTCAGGAGGGCCGGGAGGCCGGTTTCGCCGTCGCTTCCTCCCGTTGAATCAACTCGCGATTCCGGTCCAGAAATTCCGCGCGCCACTGGTAGCTGTCCAGCAGTCCATCGATTGGCCGCCCCATCTGCACATACGCGGCGACGAGGGCCTCGATCGTTGCCAGCCCGGCGGCGGGATCCTCGAAAAGTTTGGACGTGCGCGGATACGCGGTCTGCCATGGGCCCAGGCTGCGGACCGGCAGCCCGGCGTAGTCGCGTTCCATCGCTGCGGCGTAGCGCCAGGTGCCATCGAGAATCAGAAGTCCCCGAGCCTGGTCATCCGGCGTCAACGGCGGCCCCCCCAGCCCGAGTCGAACATACCCCTCGAGCGGCACCGGCCCCCGTTTCGGAAACTTCCAGAAAATGAACCCGTCGCGCCCGCGCAGTGGCTCGACGCTGCATTTGCTGCGGCGTTCTTTGGGATGCACGACGATCACGGTGGGCGGATGCATTCGCGCACTGTATCGAGTCGGCCGGCGATTGGATGCGTCTGTCCCGCGGCCGCCTTCCGGGGCTTCGATCCTGAACCTGGCGGTAGGCATTTCTGCTCCCCGGGGCGCCCGCCTGCTGGCGTCCATTCCTGTGCAGGCAATCGGTCGGCATCCGGCGGATTGCATGCACCTGTGGAAGCCCAAACAGGGGCCGGGAGCATGAACTACCCGCCGTGGGCTGCGTACCGGTTGACGCCGCGGCTGTAGGCGATCCGGTTCAGCACCAGCAGCCCCAGCACCCAGCCGCACTGAATGGCCAGTTCGTTCACCAGTTCGGGATGCGAGTGCCGGCCCAGCATGACCGTCGCGGGAAAGTAGGCCAGATACTTGAACGGCAGGAACCGCACCACGTTCAGCAGCCAGTCGGGAAACATATCCAGCGGCAGCATGTGTCCCGACAGGAAGTAGTTGAACATCATGTAGATGAACAGCAGGGAGTTCACTTCCATGAACCAGAACGCGATCAGGCCGATCAGCGTTTCCAGCAGGAAGCCGATCAGGAACGCCATCGCCAGCGAGATGATGAACGTGACGATGGTGAAGGCGTCGGGCCAGCCTGGGAAGTAGCCGCGACACAGCCAGAACACGAGGGTGAACGGCAGGATGGCCACCGCGTAGTAAACAGCCTTGTGGGCGACGCGATGCCAGAACAGATAGCCGAGCATATCGACCGGCTGCGTGAGGTACTTCTTCATGGTTCCGTCGCGCACTTCGCGGGCGATGCCGCTGGCGAGCCCCGGCATGCTGGAGAACGCGCGGGCGACCATGGTCAGCAGGTAGTAGGCCACCATATCGCCGTAGGTGAATCCCTGGATCTCGCGGCGGACTGCTCCGGTGCCGACGCCGAAAATTGCGCCCCACAGAAAAATCTGCGTCACGATCGGCAGGAAGCGGAGCAGCGTGCCCAGCATGAAGTCGCCGCGGTAAACGAGGCGTTCTTCGATGCAGGTCCGCAGAATGACCCAGTGCACGCGCAGCCGGGCGGCGAGTTCGGAACGCGGTGCGGACGTCGCGAGAGATGCGGTCGACATAAGGCCCAGGATGTTAGACGGCTCTTGCCCGATGACGAAGCACACAGCCCCCTGGGCGCTCAAAAATGCCGGCGGTCGCGATCAAAATCTCCGCCTGAAAGGCCGCCACGAAGGCATCCATGAGGATGACTTTGTGGCTGCGTGTCGACCTGCGACGTCGCGTCAAATTGATCCGACCTACTCAAAACTGCGGGCCAGTTCGACGAGTGTCCGCGTATAGGCCCCCGTCGCTCCCCCTTCGCGATGCGGCTTGCTCGATTCCATGAATGCCGGGCCGGCGATGTCGAGATGCACCCACGGCGTATCCGCGACGAATTTTTCGAGGAACTTGGCCGCGGTGATTGCACCGCCCCAGCGGGTGCCGACGTTCTTCACATCGGCCACGTCGCATTTCAGCTGGTCGGCGTAGAAGTCGAACATGGGCATCTGCCAGAGGTCCTCGCCGGCCGTCTGTGCGGCCGAGGCCACCTTGTTGTACCAGTCCTGATGATTGGTGAATCCGCCGGCGACTTCTTCGCCCAGCGCGACCACGCAGGCGCCAGTCAACGTCGCCAGGTCGACAATCTTCGACACCTTCTGGTCGACCGCGTACGACAGCACGTCAGCCAGCACCAGCCGGCCTTCCGCATCGGTGTTCATCACTTCAATCGTCACGCCGTTGCGGGCCGTCAGCACATCCCCCAGTTTGAACGCACTGCCGCTGGGCATGTTTTCCACCAGCCCGATCAGCCCCATCACGTTCACCGGGAGCTTTAACCGGGCAATGGCGATCATCGCCCCCAGCACTGTTGCACCGCCGGCCATGTCGCATTTCATCGCCTTCATGCCGTCGTTCGGCTTCAGCGACAGCCCGCCGCTGTCGAACGTGACGCCTTTCCCGGCGAGGGCCAGAACGGGGCCGCTGGCAGCCCCGCCACGATGCGTCAGCACGACCATCCGTGACGGTTTCACGCTGCCCCGGCCCACAGCCAGCAGCGCGCCCATCCGTTCTTCCGCCAACCGGCGTTCATCGAAGATGTCGCAGTCCAGGCCATGTTCGCGCGACAGTTGCGAGGCGCGATCGGCGAAGGCCTCGGGGAAGATGTCGTTGGGCTGACGATTGACGAGTTCGCGCGTCAGGTTGACCGATTCCCCCAGAATGCGGCCTTCCTCCACAGCCCCGACCGTGTCGGGGCTCACCGTACCGCCGGCCGCCACCACGCTCCCCCGCTCGAACGGAAAACGATCGGGCTTCGATTTGTACAGTCCCTGTCCGGTCGATCCGACCAACAGCGACATCGCCGCAATGCGCGCCGCGAGTGCTTCGGGGACGGCCGAATCGGGCAGTTGGGGCAGCAGAATCGCCGCGTGCGGCACGGCTTTGGCCGAAATTCGGCGAATGGCCGTCATCAGGGCGTTTTCGTAGCGCGGGGCGGTCAGTTTCGCGGCTTCCCCCAGTCCCACCAGCAACACCCGGCGCGTCGGGTGGTCCCCGAGTTCGCGAAGCTCGGCCATCTCGGCGTGTCCGCCGGTCAGGTCGCCGGCTTCCCGCAGTCGTGCCAGGCGTCCTTCCAAAGCCTGGTCGACGGCCGCGATGGTTCGGTCGTACTCCGCATTCTCGATGATCGGCACGATCAACCAGTCGCAGGCGAGGGGACCATCGGACAGCGAAACAGCGGCAAGTTGCATTTCGGGCACCGTGACAGGGAAACCGTGACTGAGAATCCGGGCGATTCGGCAGAAGCGAGCGTGTACGATCGCATCGCGGCCCGGCTATAATAGGCGGGTGAGGTGCATGACGGCATTCGTCATCGCAACTGACGGACTGCAGTCAGGTTGCGGACACTCACTCTCGACCCGCCTGCCGCCGTTTGCGGAGTCGGCCGGACCGCCCGGCCAGTCGGACTCCCGCGGCTGCAACCATTCCCGCCTGACGTTTTCGCTTCCTCGAAGGACTCGCTGCTCATGCGCCGTCGGATGCCCGGCTTCGGATGCCTTGCAGGGCTGCTTGTGGTGTACGCCTCCGGGTGTGCAGACCCCGACCCCATCCGCCAGTACCAGGTCGCGAAACCGGTTCCGGACGACTCCTTCATTCCCAGTCCGGGAACGCCGGTTGAGGCGGCGCCGCGGAAGTCGGCCTGGTTCTTCAAGCTGCAGGGGCCTGATGACGCCGTGGCCAGCCAGGTCGAGCCGTTCACGCAACTTGTGAGTTCCGTGCGGTTTGGATCGGACGGCAATCCGCAGTGGTCGCTTCCCGCGGGATGGACGGAGCAGCGGGAGTCGGGAATGCGATTCGCCACAATCAAGTCTGCGGGCGATCCACCGCTCGAAATCAGCGTGATGGCTTTGCCGGCGGAAGACCCGGATTCCACCGAGGATCTGCTGAGCAATCTGAACCGCTGGCGGGGGCAGCTCGGTCTCGGCGACATCAACGCAACAGATGGCCTGGCCGCTGCTCGCGACCGAGGCGAACTGCTGCAGCTCGATTCGGGCGGGCGGAAGGTTTCGCTGTTTAACCTCACAGGAACGACCGCGGACACCGGCGAAACGCGCATGCTCGCGGCCATGCTGGTCAGCGAGCCGGGCCGGACAACCGCCCCGCCGCCAACACGCCCCGCCCCCTCTGCGGCTGAGAAGCCATTCACGTTCAGCCTGCCTGACGGGTGGAAGGAAGCCCCGTTGCGGACCTTCCAGCTGGCGGCGTTTGCGGCCGAGCATGGTGGCGAAACTCTGTCGATCAGCATCGCCACGGCCGGTGGCGATCTGGCTGGAAATGTGAATCGCTGGCGGGGACAGGCCGGATTGCCGCCGCAAAGCGAAGAGGAAATCAACGACTCCGCGAAACCGATCGATGTCGATGGCGTCCCCGCGAAGTATTTCGTGGTGGAAGGGGCCGAGCGGTCGATCCTGGGGATCATTGCTCCCCGGGCCGGCACGCAGTGGTTCATCAAGGCGGACGGACCGAAGGCGGTTGCGGAAAAAGAACGCGGGAACTTCGAAGCGTTCGTGAAATCGTTGCGGTTCAAATCATAAGCAGGCTCGGGGCCATCACGGATCCGAGAGGTAGCGGCTCGACAGCGAGCCGGCTCAATTGAGGCCTGATTCCAATGTCTGAAGTCTCTGCGTCCGTCGACGATCGCCAGTTCGACGACCATCGTCCCGCTCCGGGCGCGCTCACGCGCGTTCTCGGTCCGCTCGCGTCGCTGAAGCTCACCGTCGTCCTGTTCGCACTGGCGATTGTGATCGTCCTGGCAGGCACGCTGGCCCAGGTGAATGCAGACGTCTGGGATGTGGTGGATGAGTATTTCCGGGTTCGCCCCGGCCAGTTGGCCGCGGGGGGGCTGGCGACCATCAAGGCGTTTTTCGTCTGGATTCCGGGACAGATCTTTCTGCCTGCCGCGTTTTTCCCCAGCGCGCCGACGCTTCCGGATTGGGTCGGAATCTGGTTTCCCAAAGGCTGGGTGATCGGCGGCGTCATGCTGCTGAATCTGCTGTCGGCCCACCTCATTCGGTTCAAGCTGCAGGCCAGCGGAATGCGACTGCTGGCAGGTTTGTGGCTCCTGGCCATGGGCGTCCTCGTCACCTGGCTGGTGGTCGCCAGCGGATCGAACAATGACGGCTTTCAGACGGAAACGCTCATCTCGTACCGCCGGCTGTGGGACGTGTTGCTTGTCGGGCTGCTGGGTCTGTCGCTGGGCAGCTTCTGGCTCGGCCTGAAAACGGGGGCCCAATACAAGCTCGAACGTCGTCTGGCGTTCGGGGCCGCGGTAGCGCTGGGGGCCATGTTTGCCTGGCTGCTGCTCGGCGGCGTGGAATTGTGGAAAAGCAACGAGTCGATGCGGATTCTCTACCAGCTGGTGAAGGGAACCGTGGCCGGCGTTGTGCTGCTGGCCGGCTGCCAGGCGTTGTTCAAAAAACGCGCCGGCATTGTGCTGCTGCACGGCGGCGTCGCCTTGCTGATGATGAGCGAAGTGCTCGTCGGCCTGAAGGCGGTGGAAACCAAGATGAACCTGGGCGAGGGGGAGACACGGAACTTTGTGTTCGATACCCGCAGCCCGGAACTCGCGATTATCGATTCCTCAGATCCGAAAACCGACACCGTCACCGTCATTCCGCTTTCGAAGCTGACGACGACCGGCCAGCAGGTCCCGGATGGGGACAATCTGTTGCCGTTTCATGTGGAGCCCGTCCGCTATCTGCGGAATTCCATGGTTCCTCCGGCGTTGCCTCCGGAACAGGACAATCCGGCGACGGCCGGCATCGGGCTGACCCGTCAACCGCGGGAAATCCCGGCGTCCACGGGGGTCAGCAGCAATGCCGCAGTCGATCTGCCGGGTCTCTACGTCAAACTGACCAGCAAGCAGACCGGGGCCGATCTCGGAACCTGGATGACGCACGTCTTCGAAGACCCCCAGCAGGTCATGGTCGACGGCAAGCCGTATGAGATTCAGCTGCGCTTCGGACAGACCTATCTGCCTTACTCGATCAAGCTGGTCGACGTCGCCAAGGACGACTACCTGGGGACGCGGAAGACCCGCAACTATTCGTCCGAGATCGTCCTGACCGATCCTGAGATGAAAACGGAAGAGAAGCTGACGATCTGGATGAACAACCCGCTGCGCTACCGCGGGCTGACCTTCTACCAGAGCGGCTACCACCGCGATGAACGCAGCGGCCGCGAATACACCACGTTTCAGGTGGTCAGCAACACCGGCTGGATGATTCCGTACGTCTCCTGCATGATCGTCGGAGTCGGCATGGCATACCAGTTCATCCTGACGCTGCTGCGGTTCCTCAACCGGTCGTCGCGCGTGCCGACGACTTCCAGCGGCACGGCGCCGCTGGTCGTCCCGTCATCGAAATCCGCTCCGCTTGATTCGGCGGAGACCGGGTCAGGGCTGGCGAAATGGCTGCCGCTGGCCATCGCCCTGATTGCGGCGCTGTACATTGGCAGCAAGGCGCGGCCCAGCAGGTCGCGGCCGGGGGAACTCGATCTCGCGGCGTTTGCGAAACTCCCCCTCGCCTATGAAGGGCGCGTGAAGCCCTTCGATACGCTTGCCCGCAACTCGCTGCTGATCATTTCGGGCAAGCAGGAATACCGGGATTCCGAAGGCCGGAAGCAGCCGGCCATTCGCTGGCTGCTGGATGTCATCTCCGGAAAAGACTCGGTGCGCGACTCCCGCGTGTTCCGCATCACCAATCTGGAACTGCTGAAAATCCTGAAGCTTGAGCCGCGCGAAGGGTTCACTTACGCCGTCAACGACTTCGCCGGCCAGATGAACGCCTTCGTCGATGCGCTCACGGCGATCGAAGAAGTTCCGAAAGAAAGCCTCACGGTTTACCAGCGCAGCGTCCGCGAGCTGGGGCAGCACATCATGCTGTATCGCACGCTGATGCAGGCGTTCGATCCGCCGATCCCCGACCTTCCTTCGGAAGAGGACTTCACGAAGGATCCCGAAGCGGCCGGCCAGGCGTTCCGCCGCGGGCTGATGGCGGCGATGACGGAATCGAAGCGCATCGAAGAGGCCCAGGTTCCGCTGGCGGTGCCCATTCCGGAAGCGGAAGACTCGGCCGAAACCCGGACCACCGGCCGCTGGCAGCCGTTCGCGTCGGCGGCGGTCCGTGCGTTTCTGCAGGCCCAGTTGCCGCCAGATCCCAGCTCGGGCATCTCGCCGACTCCCGCCCGGCAGACCGTGCTGATGCAGAAAATGCTCTCCGCCTACCGCCAGAACAATGTCTCCGAATTCAACGATTCGGTGGCCGAATACACCGGCTGGCTGCGGTCGAACAAGCTCGAGCAGCTCGATCTCAAGAAGGTGCATTTTGAAGTCTTCTTCAACCAGTTCGCCCCCTTCTACTGGAGCATGGTCCTCTGCCTGTTCGTGTTCATTCTGTCGATTGTCGGCTGGCTGGGGCTGACCGAGCCGCTGCGCCGCAGCGCCTTCTGGCTGATGGCCCTCACGTTTGCGGTGCATACGTTCGCGCTGATCGCCCGCATTTACATTTCCGGCCGGCCGCCGGTCACGAACCTGTACACCACCGGCATTTTCATTGGCTGGGCCGTGGTGCTGTTCGGACTTGTGTGTGAATGGTTCTACCGGCTGGGCGTCGGCAACGCCGTGGCGTCGATCGCCGGATTCATCACCCTCGGCATTTCTCACTTCCTGTCGGGCGAGGGGGATACGTTCACCGTGCTCGAAGCGGTGCTCGATACGCAGTTCTGGCTGGCGACGCATGTCGTCACCATCAACCTCGGCTATGCCGCCACGGCGGCCGCGGGTCTCTTCGGCGCTTATTTCATCCTCTATAGCCTCGTCCCTTCCGCCCGAGGGGATGTTGGCAAAGCCATCACCCGCATGACGTACGGCAGCCTCTGTTTTGCGATCCTGTTCAGCTTCATCGGCACGGTTCTGGGCGGCCTGTGGGCCGACGATTCCTGGGGCCGGTTCTGGGGGTGGGACCCCAAGGAGAATGGAGCCCTGATCATCGTCCTCTGGAACTGCCTGGTGCTGCACGCGAAATGGGACGGGATGATCAAGGACCGCGGTCTCGCCGTACTGTCGACCCTGGGGCTGATCGCCGTGAGCTGGTCGTGGTTTGGAACGAACCAGCTGGGGGCGGGACTGCATGCCTACGGATTCACCAACGCGGCGCGCATCGGTCTGTTTGTCTGCTGGGCCGTTTCGCTCGTGATCGCCGGCCTGGGCTGCCTCCCCCGGCGGTCACAGATTTAAGCCGGGTCGCTCGCGACCCGGCCGCGGATTGCTCCGGCAGGATGTCGTGGCCGGACTCCCGACCGACCACCCCCGGCCCGACCGCTGGACTTCCCGATTGCGGTCGGGCGTCGTGAGTGTCCCGGTTCTGAGCATCGCCACCGGTCGATCGTCTGTTATGCTTTCGAGCAGATGGAATCGGTCGACGCTTACGAGATCGGGACGTTCCTATGCCGCTGTCCTTCGGGCTCTCTGAGCCGTTCTCACGACGACGCTGGCTGACCCAGGCCGGGGGCGGCTTCGGAAGTCTGGCTCTCGCGGCCATGCTGCAGCAGGACGCCCGCGGATCGACGGCCAGCGCCACGACTCCGTTCGCACCGAAGAAGTCGCACCATGCCCCCCGGGCGAAGCGCGTGATCTCGCTGTTCATGCATGGCGGGCCCAGCCATGTCGATCTTTTCGACCCCAAGCCGGATCTCGTCAAATTCGCCGGGCAGCCCATTCCCGACAGCTATGGCGAGGTGATGACCCGCCGCAAGGTTGCGAAGAATCCTCTTTTGGGGCCGGCGAAGCCATTCCGGCCGCGCGGCGAATCGGGCCTGGAAGTCAGCGATTTCCTGCCGCACATGGCGACGATGGCCGACGAACTGTGCGTCATCCGCAGTTGCCACGGCGACAGCGTGAACCACCCGCAGTCGGTCTACCAGATGAACACCGGCAGCATTCTCATGGGCCGCCCCAGCCTGGGCAGTTGGGTCGCCTATGGCCTGGGGAGCGACAACCAGAACATGCCGGCCTTTCTGGTGCTGCCCGATCCGGCTGGCGGCATCAAGGGGGGGCCGCCTGCCTGGGGCAGCGGCTACCTGCCGGCCACCTATCAGGGAACTACGCTGCGGCCTGGCCCGTCGCCGCTGTTGCATCTGGAGCCGCCAGAAAGCGTGGGGACCGCTCGGCAGCGGACGGCGCTCGACCTCGTTCGCCGTATGAACGCCGACCATTTCGCCAATCGCAGCGATGACGGCGAACTGGCGGCACGCATCAATTCCTACGAACTCGCGTTCCGCATGCAGTCGGCCGCGCCCGAACTGGTCGACCTGAGCGGTGAAACCGCCGCGACGCTCGAAATGTACGGCGTGAACGACAAACGCACTCGCGACTTCGGCACCCGCTGCCTGCTCGCCCGCCGACTGATCGAACGCGATGTCCGCTTCGTCCAGCTGTATTCCGGCGATACCAACGGCTGGGACGCCCATAAAGACGTCATGGACAACCACACCATGATGTGCGGCGCGACCGACAGGCCGGTCGCCGCGCTGCTGACCGATCTCCGGCAGCGCGGCCTGCTCGACGACACGCTGGTGATCTGGGGCGGAGAATTTGGCCGCATGCCGATGAGCGAGCAGGGAACCGGGCGCGACCATAACCCCTGGGGCTTCACCACGGTTCTCGCCGGGGCCGGCGTGAAAGGAGGCTACGCCTACGGGGCGACCGATCCGATTGGCCTTCGGGCGGAAACCAACCCGGTCCATATTCACGACCTGCACGCCACCATTCTGTGGATCCTCGGCCTGGATCACGAACAGCTGACCTACTTCCACAACGGCCGCGACGAGCGTCTGACCGACGTGGCCGGCAACGTCGTCCACGACATTCTGGCGTGAGCCGCGCGAGCGTTGAGCCGGGTCGCTTGCGCTCCCCCCGGGCGCCTTGCAGCCTCAGCGAAACAGGTGCAGTTTTCCCGCCGTGCTCCCCGCGCGCGCTCCCTGCACGCCAGCGATCGTTCGCGTCGAAGTTGACTGCGCCGACGCTTCCAGAGCCGGTGGACGCAGATGGGCCAGCCGCGGGCGAAAGACGACCATCAGCACCAGCGGCAGATACCACAGGAGATACACGCCCCCCTGCTGGGTGAACCAGAACTGTGTGCCGACAATAATGGCGGCCGAATGGGCCAGCAGGTGCTCGACCGTTTTGTGACGCGGCCAGACGGTCAGCGAGAACAGCATCACGAAATAGGCCACAATCACCGGCAGCCGGTACACCGACAGGAACGACTGCTCATTCCAGAACAGCGGCACGTTCTCGCCGCTGCGGAACGCCAGCCGGGCGACATCGAGCGTGCCGATCGCCTGACGCAGGAACGAGTTGGCGTCGACGGACGTCATCAAGGCCCGGCCGCCAACGAGCACCAGCATCACGCACAGAAGCGCCCCGGCGAATTTCAGCGACCCGCGCCGCCCGTAAAATGCCGCCCACAACGGCAGCAGAAACAGCGGGAAAAACATGCTTCCGCAGGCCAGACCGAGCAGAACGCCCGAAACGTAAGGTTTCCGGTAGGCGACAAACGCCCACACAATGAGTGCAGCCGGAAACACGTGGTTGAATTCGCCGACTCCATACGCCGTGCAGGGGAGCAGCAGGTATAGGGTGGCCATCGCCCAACCCGCCTGTGCATCGCCAAACAGGCGCTGACCGACGGAGATCAGCCCCAGCACCACAGCCAGGTGTGCGATTGTCGCCAGAATGCGGACCGCCAGCAGTTCTGGAGAGATGCCATGGGGCGGATTCAGATGTTCGGCCACGATTTCAACGGGGCCGGCAATCAGCGGGTTCGTCAGAGGCGTGGCTGGCGAAACAGCGAGGTTGCCCATCGCGGACGCCCCGGGGACCGGGGCCGACTCTCCCGCCATCGTTTCTGTCGATTCGGCCCTATGGTCGTCGGCAGTGACGGGCTTTGCGGGAGGCTTGGTGAGGGCTTGGGCGGTCAGGAACACGAAGGTGCAGATGCACAGGAAGGACATTCCCGCGCCGTTGAGGTTCTGGGCGAACTGCGGGCGGCGCGTCAGCACCGTGTCCATCAGCAAGCGCACGAGCAGTACGCCGGAAATGGCGAAGAGCCAGCTATAGCCGACGGTTCGGAGCGTGGTGTCCCCCTGTCCGCCGGCCTCAACGAGGAGCAACCCCGGAGACGAGGACAGCAGGAGCGCCAGGTCGAAGTTCCGCAGCGACCAGAGGCGGCTGAAACGGAAGAACACGGCCACGATCAACAGCAGCGACAGGTAGAACCATGTCGCCGGATTGACCGAGTACCCTCGGAGAATCACGTCCATCGGTGAATGATCTCGTCGAACGCCGCCTCACAGGTCGCCTCCACAGACGACATGCAGTCCTTCCTGGACCTCCGGCTTCGTTCGGACCCACCGGCGCACAGTCTCCCCGTACGCCGCATAAACATCGCTCCGTCGCAGTGTTGCCCAGGGGGCTTACCCGGCCGCTCCTGGGCGTTTGCAGGCCCGCCTGGCCAACAAACTGGTTCGTACTCCACGAAAAGAGCTTATCGGCCCGACTGCCGTGCCGGTAGCCGCTCTGTGAATTCCCCGTTGAGATTCCAGAATCTGGCAGGGAAGAGGTCGCGTGAGACTTGACAGCCGGACTGGCGAATATGCGGTGCGGCTGCGGGTTGCGGCGAGTCTGCCGGTTCAGCGCACGGTCGACTGCTGCGGTTCGGTCGCCAGCCGCGTGCGGGCCTTCCCCTGCTGCATGATCGCCCGCTGGGCACGGTCCTGCAGGTCGGCGTTGTCCGGTTGCCGGTGCACGCACCAGGTCAGGTGATCGGCCGCGCCGTCGTAATCGCCGTTCTCGTACAGAATCGTCCCCAGTCGCAGCCTCGCAGGAACCGAATTGCGGTTGGCCTGCACCGCCAGTTGGGCCGTTTCCAGCAGACGCTCGCGGTCATTCAAAGCCTGGTAGCAGTTCCCCGCCAGCATCCAGTGGCGGACCGAAGTCGCTCCGGATGTCGATTCCGCCGCCTGCACTTCGGCATCAGCCAGCTTCGCCAGCACCATTCGCCGGCTCGCCTCGTCGGGCGACTTCTCATAAGCAGTCCACAGGAAACGCATGGCTTCCAGATCCATCTCGAAGTTCTTGAGGAAGAACGTTGCTGGCACGAGGTCGGCCAGGCCGGCGATGAGCTGACGTCGGTAGGTCACGTCGCGATCAAACGCTTCCCGCCAGTGCTCCATCGCCGATTCGTATTTCTGGGCGACAAAGTCGCGGCGTCCGAGCACGAAATGGACGCGGGCGTCGTACGGGCGCACTTCGTAGGCCTGTTCCACGAGCAGCTGCTCCTGTTCGTCGTCGGCTCCCTCCAGCCACGCGAGATCGGACAGCATCAGATACGACCGCCCCGCAACCGGGCACAGCTTCAGCGAGCGCCGCGTGCAGTTCAGGGCGGCGGACAGCATTTTGCGGCGATCTCCCAGCAACGCCGGGTTTTCGAGCCATTCCAGCATCTCGTCGATGGTTTCAAAGTTGCTGCGGGCGGCGTCGCGAATCTGCGCGAGCGGCATGGCGTTGTCCGATTCCTGCAACTTCAGTTCGACATACTGCACATACGATCGGGCCAGCGCCGCCTGCGCCCGGTGCGAGTTGGGATTCGCCCGGACCGCGGCCGCAATGGTCGCCAGCCGTCGCCGTGCCAGACCCAGGTCTGGCAGGGCGTCGTCGCGTTCCTTTTCGTCGGCGGTCATCGCGCGGGACAGATGGATGTAGTTGAACCAATGCGGTTCCGCCGCCACGAGCGGCCATTCCAGTCGCACGGTCACGGCCGCGAACGCGGCCACGGCACAGGCGAAGACGCTCCAGCCGGTCCGCGGCATCAGCCCGGCCGATCCTGTCGCCGGCGCTGTCGCCGGCCCGGTCAGCTGATACATCCGCACGGCGCACGCCGCCAGCAGCAGCGCCACCGACATCACTGCCGGAACGTACCAGATGAAGTCGGTCACCGAGTGCACCAGGTTCATCGCCAGCGTAGCGGTGACGGCCCCCAGCAGCGTCGCGAGACGCGGAGAAGCGCTGCGGGCGATGCCGCGCAGACACCAGTAGGCCACCACCAGCACGAACAGCACCGCAATGCCCAGCCCGGTGACTCCCGTTTCCATCAACACCTGAATGTAGCCGTTTTCGGCGTGCGTATATTCCACGCCATTGGCCGGGCCATCGTAGTAGGTCGGGTACACTTCGACGTGGCTGCTCAGGCCGGTGCCCGCCAGCGGGTAATCCTTCGCAGCGGCGAGCGCTGCGTTCCAGATTCGGCGTCGGGCTTCTCCCTGGTCAAGTTTCTCGACATCGGTCGTCGCCAGCTCCGACAGGCTTCGCTGCACAAGCGCTTCGACATTGTCTCCGAAGAACGCCAGCGACGTCGCGCTCGCCACCGCCAGGCCGCAGATCGTCAGCGACAGCCCCGCGCTGACCAGCCCCTGGCGCCAGAGAAAGAACAGCGTGATCGCAGCGCCGATCGCGCCCACGGCCAGCCCCCCCCGCGACTGCGACAGCAACAGGCCCGCGCCGATCGTTCCCAGACACGCGGCCGCAACCACCGTTCGAATCTTCTGCAGGTCGCCGCTGACGGCTTCCGACTGCCATTCGCTGCCGCGGCCGCGACTCATGCCGGAACCGCTTTCACCGGTCGCAAGTTTCCATAGCCAGATCGGCACTCCCAGCGCAATGAAATGCGCGAAATGGTTCGCATTCGTGAAGCCCCCCTTCGCGACCAGCGTCGCATCGGTGAAGGGGTGCTCGTAAAACCAGAAGAACTTTCCGTTCCCCAGCAGCAGCTGGATCGTTCCGAACGCAGCCATGCTGGCGGCGGAAATGCCGATCCAGGTGATCACTTTCTCAACGTCCGCGACGCGCTGAAACCGCTGCACGGCCGTCAGAAACAGCAGCATGCACGACGCCACCGTGAGCAGACTCGCGAGCGAATCGTGCGGCGTGAGACTGATGGTCGACCAGGCGCCGAGGTCGGAGTCCGGCTGCCAGATGGGAAGCCGTTTCGAGATTTCCGGAGAAACCGACTGCACCGTGGCGGCAGGCAGCGTCACCACCTGCAGCGTCAGCAGCGCCAAGCCCAGCGCGAACAGCGGCTCGGCCCCCGACCAGCGCCACCGCGGGCGATCGGAAAGAATCTGATGAATCGACCACGACAGGGCCGTGCCGCAGGCGAGCAGTCCCAGCAGCAGATGGCCCCAGGCCTGCCGGCCGCCCATCACATATGGCAGGACGAAAATAACGGCGGCGAATCCGAAGTCGGCGCCGCGAACGAACGGGCCGCGGGGGCCCGCATCGATCTCGGGCGTTCGGGTTCGCGAGCTGCGCCGCCGCGATCGGGTGTGCTGGTCTTCCATCGAGTCACCCATCCTTACGCGGCGCGTCGCAGCGTTTCCGGCTCGTGCTGTTCGTGCGGGTCGTCGCCATACGCATACCCGTAGCCATACCCATAGGCGTATTCGTCACCTTCCTTGGCGTTCAGGTGGTTCACCACGATCCCGATCAGCGGGCAGCCAAGGGCCGTCAGATTCTCTGCCGCCCGCAGCACCATTTTGCGACGGTTGCGATCGGGGCGAACGGTGATCAGCGCTCCGTCCACCACCCGGCCGATGATCTGCACATCCGAAACGGCCAGCGACGGCGGGGCGTCAATCAGGATCTGGTCGTAGCGTTCCTGGGCCCAGGCGATCAGCTCGGGCAGGCGGTCGCCGCTCAGAAGCTCGGCCGGGTTCGACGGCCGAGGGCCGGCGGCGATGATGTCGAGGTTCGTCAGACCGGGGCGGTACAGCAGCGGCGTGACAACTTCTTCAATCGGCCGGTCCGATTTCAGCACATTCGACAGCCCCGCCCGTTGACCCAGATCGAAGAGTTTCGTCAGGCCCGGACGGCGCATGTCGCCATCAATCGCGAGAATGCGCTTGCCCCCCTGGGCGAACGCCACCGCCAGACTGCCGATGACGGTCGTTTTGCCGTCCCCGGGTTCCGTGCTCGAAATCGTGAGCACCTTGGTGTCGTTGTCCGAGAAGTCGATCGCCGTCCGCAGCGACCGGAAGGCTTCGGCCTCGACCGAGGTCGGCCGGGCGAATGGATACAGCGATTCCAGTCCATGCGGTGCGATGGGAGGCAGCTTCCGCACCATCGCCAGAATGGGGGCCCCGACCTGCACCCGCAGGTCGTCCGGCGAGCGGAACCGGTCGTCGATCAGGTCGATGATGTACACCGCTCCCAGGCCGCTGCCAATGCCGCAGACCAGCGTCAGCAGCATGATCATCGAAAGCTTGGGAGAGACCGGGGTTTTGCTCATCCGCGGGTCGGTGATCACCTTGGCGCGGATGCCCGTCTGCTTGCCGAGGTCCAGGTCGCGCATCCGGTCCATGAGCAGCGTATGATGCGACTGCAGCTGGTTGATCTCGGCAGTCAGGATCTGCAGTTCGGCCACCTGCTGGTTTCGGCTGAGCGCTTCTTCGCGCAGCAGGTTGAATTCGCGCTCCAGCTCGCGCTCGTGCGTTTCTGCCAGCGCCAGTCGTGTGCGCGCCAGCTCCAGTAGCCGCGGCGCGAGAATGGTCCGGCTTTGGGCGCTGGCTTCCGCGCCGACCATCTCCTTGCGGGTGCTCAGGTAGCGGTGAGTCTCCCGAATGCGCTTGTCCAGCGCAATCACTTCCGGATGCCGCGGCCCCAGCACTGACAGCTTGTTCTGCAGTTCGGCCTGTTCGTCGACAAGTTTCTGTTCGAGCCGCGAGGCGGTCAGGGCGTCCGACGGCCCCATGCCGCTGGCATGCTTGATGAACTCCGTCGCCAGCGATTCGCTCAGTTTCATAGCGATCGCCTGCACGTCGTCGCCGCTGCGAATTGCCGCTTCCAGGGCTGCGCGGATGGCCCGGGCGTCTGTGGTTTCACGCTTGGCGTTAATCAGGTCCTGGTTCAGCTTGATGATCGCATCATTGAGCACGCTGACCACTTTCTGGTCGGTGCTGAACAGCAACTGCGATTCACGCGTCAGCCGCGTATGCCGCGACTGCTTTTCCTGCAGCGCCTGCTCGGTCCGGTTCAGGTCTGCCCGCAGAATTTTGAGCACATCCAGGGCCGAGTCGGAATGCATCGTGTTCAGGAACTCCAGCGATGCGGAAACCAGCGCGTCCACCACGTAGTACGCCGTTTCGGGGTCGCGCGACCGATAGGCCACCTGGATGACGTTCGTGCGGCGGGCCGTGCTGATAGACACACTGTTGCGGAAGGCATCCAGCCAGCGATCGGGCGAAGTGCCCAGAAAATCGCCGCGATACTCCGAAGGAAGCTCCTTGAGCGTCTGCTTCAGAACGCGATCGCTGGTGAACACGCGTTCGAAGTTCGGCATCTGATCGACCAGCGACCGTCCGCCCGACCGGTCCTTGTCGAGGACGCTTCCCCCCTGTTCGAGAACCAGCACTTCCGCGTGCGATTCATACAGCCGGGTCGACGTGACGTACTTCACGACGCCCAGCAGCGAGCAGATCGAAAAGAACAGCAGAATCGTCTTTTTCCGGGCGCGTGCCGTCTTCAGAAAGCGCACTGTCCACGCCACGACATCGCCGTGTTCTGCTGGCGCGGTACTGGATGCGAGTCCCTGCATGCGACGTTTCCGTAGCCTCCCCCCGACAGCCGGCAGGCTGTCAGCCTGTGGAGGTCCAGGCGACCTCCGTTGTCCCTCCCGATGAGGGCCCTCCCCCGAATCGAACTGCCTGCGGACCGACCCGGACCCGTTCGGCCCAGATCGGTTCGACCCCTTCCGACTAGAACAGCGCTCCGCCCAGGTTCACACCGACGGTGCGAATGGCGTCGAGGAACACAGTTCCGGTCGTCTGCTCGACGGAAACGGTGTCTCCCGGTTCGAGCAGCATGTTCTCCATCCCATTGCGTTTCGCACGCCGCAGGCTCACTTCCACGAGCATCGGCTCGGTTCCCTCGCGGCGGCGGATAATGAACACCTTATTGGCCAGCTGATTGGATGTGCCGCCGGCGATCGCGATGGCGTCCATCAGCCGCATGTTCTTGCCCAGCGGAAACTCGTAACGGTTGGGCTTGTGCACCAGCCCCAGCACCTGCAGGGCCGGCGGGTCCCGCTTCTCGACACGAACGACGGCGCCGTCTTCGAGGCCGTAATCGGCCGGCGCCCCCTTGCCCAGAGAGGCCAGGTCGACCTTGAGGGACCGCGAGGAAATCACCTTGCCGGGCGTGTCGTACGAAGTCAGCTGGTTCCCAGAGCCATCCGGGCCTTCCGCGATTTTCGGGGCCTGAGAGTCTTCCGCACGGAACCCCGGATGGTGAATCTCCACCATCGAGCCGGCTTCTTTCGTCAGGTTGCCGGCCTGCACCAGGGCCTGCAGCAGGTCGCTGTTGCCGCTGCGCAGTTCGACAACGCCCGGCTTTTCCACGGCGCCCAGCACCGTAATGCGATTCACTTTTGGCCGCTTCATCACCACGTTGACATGCGGCGAACGATAGATCTCCCGGTCGACGCAGGCCCGCGCAATCGCGGCTTCCGCTTCGGCCATGTCCAGCCCGGCGACCTGCACGGGGCCGACATGCAACACATCAACGAAACCGGCTTCATTGACCCGGCTGGGCATCGTCAGGACATCCGCCCGGCCCAGCCCTGAAGCGATGGTGATCTCCAGCACGTCTTCCCGGGCGATCAGATCCTCGGGAATCGTCGTCGTCGACAGCTTCGTCAAATCAAACGTCGTGACGTTCGGAATCGATTTGGCATGCCACTGCGCGGGCAGGTTTTTCGCCGTGTAGATCTTGGTCGTGGAACATCCACACACGACCAGCCACGCCAGGACCATTCCCAGCCGGGGCAGGCGGATCGAAAGCCGTACGTAAGTCGAAACGGGCATCATGCCGATCGTTTTGCGACGCGAGGCAGTCTGTGAACGGAATTTTCAGACCGGAATCGGCGCGAACCATCCGTAGTTCGACCGCGCATCCCGGTCCACAAGGTGCGGGAACCTACGCCACGAGCGAAAATCGGGTCAAGACGATGTTGGGATTCCAGCGCCCCCGAAGCTCAAAACTTGAGCGAAAATCCGCGGCGGTCCGCCGATTGGCAAAGATCGTCGATCGCCAGGGGCCTGAGACTCGCGTTTTCCGGCCCGGTGCGGCAGATTGGGACAGCAAAATTGCCCGACTCAATCGGTCACTTCACGTTACGTCGAGGCGCTCCAATGAAGAACCGAACTCTGGTTGTCCCCCTGCTGGGCTGGTTGGTGGCCTTTGGAACGACTGCCGCTGTCGTCGGCGCCCCGCCGAACATCGTGCTGTTCATCGCCGATGATCTGTCCCAGCGGGACATCGCCCCCTATGGCGGCAGTGCGTTTCGCACTCCCCGGATGCAGGCCCTCGCCGACGCCGGAATGACGTTCGACAACGGCTACGTCGCTTCCCCAAGTTGTGCCCCCAGCCGTGCCGCGCTGCTGACCGGATTGATGCCCGCCCGAAACGGAGCCGAAGCCAACCATAGCAAGCCACGGGCAGAACTCCGGAAATGGCCCTCCTGGTTCCAGGAACTGGGGTACGAAGTCGTCGCGTACGGAAAGGTGTCTCACTACCGGCACACGGCCGACTACGGGTTCGATTCCTTCGCACATGACAGCTTCCACGAAGACATCGCGATTCCCGAATGTGCAAAGTTCCTGCGCGCGCGTGGCACAGGCTCGAAGCCGATTTGTCTCCTGGTTGGCACGAACTGGCCGCACGTTCCCTGGCCGACCACGCCGGAAGGATACGATCCCGACCTCGTCCCTCCTGCGCCGGGCAACGTCGATACGCCCGTTTCCCGTCACTGGCGGGCGCGGTACGCCGCGGCGGTCACCCGGGCCGACAACGATCTGGGCATCATGCTGGACGCCATTCGTGAGACGCTGGGAGAGTCGACGCTGATTGTGTTTACCACCGATCACGGCTCGCAGTGGCCGTTTGGAAAATGGAACTGCTACGAAGGGGGCGTGCGCGTCCCGATGATTGTCTCCTGGCCCGGCGTGGTGAAACCCGGTTCGCGGTCGGGGGCGCTGGTCAGCTGGATCGATCTGCTTCCCACGCTTGTCGATGCCGCCGGCGGGACGCCTCCCGCGGACATTGACGGCCGTTCCTTTCTCGGCGTGCTGAACGGGACGGCGACGGAGCATCACGAAGCCATGTTCACCACCCACAGCGGCGACGGAAACTGGAACGTCTACCCGCAGCGTGCTGTCCGCACCGGACGCTGGAAATACATCCGGAACCTCCATCCCGAATTCGCGTTCACCAGCCACGTCGACCTCGCGGACGACGTCGGCCAGCAGAAATATTTCGACTCCTGGCGCGAAGCCGCGGCCACCGATCCGCAGGCCGCCGCCGTCATCCGGCGGTATCACCAGCGACCGGCGGAAGAACTGTTCGATCTCGAAGCCGATCCACTCGAGCACAACAACCTGATCGACGACCCGCAGGGAAAGGAACCCCTCGAACGACTGCGGAAGAAACTGGATGAATGGATCGCGGCCCAGGGGGACCAGCAGAAGGTCTACGGCAAGCCACGGCTGCTCAGCGACCCGGACAGCTACGGCCCGAACGCCCCCAGCGGCGCCGTACCTCCTGCCAACCGGGCACGGCAACCAAGAAGACAGGACTAACGCCGTTTGAGAGGGAGGCCGGCGGGCGCGTCTGACCGGGGCGTTCGCCAGCACTGCCCGCCCGGCAGTTGCGACGTTCCGTGTTGTCCACACTCACTGAAAACCTTGTCGATTCGGGAAAGCGCCTCATGCTCCAGAAGCCTGCAAGATTTGTCCTCACGCTGCTGCTGGCCGTTGCGATCATTGCGCCGGCAGCGGCCGCTGAGGCCAAACGTCCGAACATCCTCATGTTCTTCGCCGACGACTGGGGCCGGTATGCGAGCGCCTACGCCGCGATCGAACCAGGCGGCATCAACGACATCATCCAGACGCCGAACTTCGATGGCGTGGCCCGACGCGGCGTGCTGTTTCGCAATGCATTCGTCAATGCTCCCTCGTGCACTCCCTGCCGCAGTTCGTTCATGTCGGGTCAACATTTCTGGCGGACGGGCCGCGGAGCCATTCTGCAGGGCGCGGTGTGGAATCCGGAGATTCCCTCGTGGCCGCTGCTGCTGAAGGATTCCGGCTACGACCTCGGCAAGACGTACAAAGTCTGGAGCCCCGGCACGCCGGCCGACGCGCCTTACGGCGGCAAGGAATTCGCCTTCGACAAAGGGGCCGGTCAGGTCTCTGCATTTTCAGAAACCGTCACGGCAGCCGTCGCAAAGGGAACGCCCGTCGAGGAGGCCAAACTCGCCGTCCTCGCCCATGTTCGCGAGAACTTCCGCGACTTCCTCAAACAGCGCAACAGCGACCGTCCGTTCGCGTACTTCTTCGGAACCACGAACACGCATCGCAAATGGCAGAAAGGGTCTGGCAAGGCCCTGTGGGGGCTGGAGCCCGATCAACTGCAGGGCAAGCTGCCGAAGTTCCTCCCTGATGTTCCAGAAATCCGGCAGGACCTCGCGGACTACCTCGGTGAAGCCCAGGCGACCGACGCCATGCTCGGAGTTCTGCTCGATGAACTCGAACAGACCGGCGAAGCCGCCAACACGCTCATCGCCATCAGCGGCGATCACGGCGCACCCGGGTTTCCGCACGGCAAATGCAATCTTTACGACTTCGGAACCCGCGTCAGCCTGGCGATCGCCGGGCCGGGAGTGGTCGGTGGCCGCGTCGTTGACGACATGGTCTCCATCCCTGATCTCGCCCCGACGTTCGTCGAAGCTGGCGGCGGCACGCCGCCCGAAGTCATGACGGCCCGGTCCCTGTGGCCGGTGCTCAAGTCCGACGCCTCGGGGCTCGTCGATCCGGCGCGCACGGCTGTTTACATCGGCCGCGAGCGACATGTGGAACTCGCCCGCGAAGGGCATCTGCCGTACCCGCAGCGCGCCATCCGCACGGCCGACCATCTGTTCATCATCAACTTCCGCCCCGAGCGCCGGCCGCTCGGGGACCCGCTCGCCATTGATTCGGACAACCCGCCAACGACCCAGCAGATTGAAAACAACACCCGGCTGACATTCCCGGACGACGACGCCGGTCCCACCAAGGCCTGGATCATCGAGCATCGCAACGACCCGGAATGGCGGCCGTACTTTGAACACACCTACGGCCTTCGCCCGCGCGAAGAACTTTACGATCTCAAAAACGATCCTGATCAGATGCAGAACCTCGCGGGCGATCCAAACTATCGATCGCAACTTGATGAACTTCGAAGCCGGCTGATGCACGAACTCGAACGAACCGGCGACCCGCGCGTGCAGGACGACGGAAGGTTTTTTGAGACGCCCCCCATGGCCGGCCCGCTGCCAGACGACTCCCGGCGTCCAAACCGGGGCCGCGGCCGGTGAACGTTCCCGCAGCGAGCGTCTTGCAATCTGTTCGCGCAACTTGTTGAAGATGCGTCATTTCGGAGAAAGGGGCTTGTCGGCCTGCGCAAGCCCCTTTTATCCTTTCTAAAGATGTCTTCACGACCTGGACGGGGATGGATGCGGTGCTCGAATACGACTGGGAAAACAGCGTCGGCTATTGGATCTGCACGACATCGCACGCCATCCGCCGAGCGTTGAGCAACCGACTTGCGCAGGAGCGGATGACGCTGCGTCAGTGGGAAGTGCTCGCCTGCCTGTCTCAGCGCCGGAACTCCTCGCAGGCCGAAATCGCCGAGTGCCTCGGGATTGAGCCGCACACTCTGACGGGCATCATCACCCGCATGGAACGCGATGGCTGGGTGCAGCGGGTCGCCTCGCCTGTTGATCGACGCCGTTACTCCATTCTGCCCACCGAGCGCGGACATGACGTTTGGACGCGTGCGGTCGAGTGGTGCCACGAGGTCCGCACCCAGGCCCTGATGGGCTTTTCCAACGATGAAGCCCGACTGATGAAGCAGTTCTGCGAGCGGATCCGCGCCAATCTGGGCGACGATGCAACGGACGACGCGGCCGGCAGCTGTGTCTCGGAGAAGAGCGGACTGCAGTCCGATCCTGAACTCGAATGGGCCCCGACCGTCGCGTAACCCGGCGGCGCGAGTGCCCTGGCAAGCAGCCCAGCGACGTCAGGCAGCCCTTACGCCGCGGTTCGCACTTCGTAGCCGACGAGCGCTCGGGCCAGATACGCCAGCGTCAGCAGCCCATCGCAACGCGGCGTCGGCCGGGCGATCCAGTATCGGCCGGAACCATCGCAGCCGAGGGCGGCCTTGTGCCTGTGCATGGCTGCGACAAGCTCCTCCTCGCTCGGCCCGCAGGCCAGCAGCCGGGCGCCCGGCACGTTGAGCCCCGTCCACATCAGGTCTTCCGTCGCGACGACCCGCACTTCCCGCTCGGCCATTTCCTCCCGCAGCGCTGCGGCAACGCGTTCAGCCAGCGAGCGATCGGTCAGCAGCCCTTCGCGTCGATCCAGAAACCAGATCTGGCGGCCGTCTGCACCGAGCAGCATGCCCCCGTGCAGACGCTGGCGAATCACGGATTCCTGAAGGTCCCGCAGTTGTCCCGCCGATGGCGCCGCCTCGCACCGCCAGGCCTGGTCGACAGGCCGGAGCTGGCAGGCAACGCGTTCCTCCAGCCCGTTCCAGATGCGGGCGGTGGCGTCGCCGAAGCCCGACACCGCGATGTCCATCGCGGGCGCCGCCGCAAGATGCCGGGCCAGGCCTTCCCGGTAGGAGGGGACGATGTCGAACGTCCGGACCGTCCCGGCCGATCGCGATGGCCGGCCCGCTCCGGCCCGTTTCTGCTGGACGAGCGATTCCAGCCGTCCGCCAGCGGACCAGGCGGTGGAACCGGGCCCCACGACACGAAAGCCCACGCCCGCCGGCGATCCCCCGCCTTCCACCCAGACGCCGACCACGCAGTCCAGATGGTCCACGGCGAAATCGAGGGCCGGCCGGCTTTGTGAACCAAGACTGACGACGCGGCACCCGTTGCGGCTCAGCGCCCGGACCACCTCTGATGCAAACGACCGGGCGGTCTCTGAATCGCTCCAGGCCACGCACACGGCTGGCCCCGAAGGAATGCGCGTCTCGGCGGCGTCCCACTCGTTGAGCGGCAGTTCCCATGGCGTGTCCTGCCACAACAGCGCCGCCAGCGCCTCGCAGTATCCCAGCACCTCGCGCTCGGCTCCGGGATTCCGCAGCGACCGAAAGATCCGTTCCCGCTCAACGACAGGCCCGAGCGACACCTCAATGCGCTCCGGCCGGGGAGGCAGCCCGATGCCCCCCAGATCATCCCGATGGGGACAGATTCGGCACTGGCAATAGTCGGCCGCCAGCCGAGCGAGATGGACCGACCGGGAAATCAGATGCGCATCGCCCGGGCATTGATATGTGCGCACCGACATCGACCCCTCCTATTGAGCCGGGTCGCTTGCGACTCGACCGCCGGCAAAACAGGGAGGAGGCTAGGTTGACCGTCATCAAGGGGTCAATTGCGGTTTTGCCGGCCGCATTGAGGTCGCGCTCCGCCCCACTCAGAAAAAATACGCCGCCGTCGCGACGATCACCATCGCCAGCCCCACCAGCAGCTTGCCAATGGTCCCGAACACGCGCCCCGTCGCGGCCGCTTTGCCAATCGCCACCCGTTCGACCATCGTCCGCCCTAGTTGGCCTTCGCCGATCCACGCCCCGGCGAACGCTCCTCCGGCCGCACCGGCCACGGCCCCGATCATCGATCCGAACACCGGGATGGGCACGCCGAGAAATGCTCCGGTAATGCTTCCGGCGATCGCCCCCAGCATTGAAAACGCCGCTCCCCGTCGCGAGCCTCCCGCGTTTTTGGCCAGCATCGCTCCGGCGGCCGTTTCCCAGATTTCCCCCAGCACCGCCATGCCCGCCAGCACGCCGACGGTCGTCCAGCCCAGCCCCAACGAGCCCGTGCTCGGAAAAAACTGGCACGCGAGCGCCGTCAGCGCCACGATCACCCAGGTTCCCGGCAGACCGAACCACGTTGCGACCCACGCCGTGGTGTTGGCGAAACACAACGCAATGCCGGCGGCAATGTAGGCAGCGGTCTGGGACATTCGGCAATTCAAATTGGCGAGAGCAGGGGACCCTGATTATCAACAACGCCGCCCCCGCCAACAGGGATCAATCCAAAGAAACCGACCATTTAGCCGGCCCGTCTCGCGGGCCGATCGCGGGCTCTGCCGCTTCCCCTGTTGAGAGCGCGGCCGACAATCATCCCCGTCCTTGCGACCCAGCCCCGCCCCCGATACGTTCGCCGCTTCTGAATTCGTGCAGGAACAGTGACTGAGGGATCGAGTGGCGCTTTCGTTGAACGACATTCACCACGGCGACTGTGTGGAGCTGCTCAAGTCGGTCGCCCCCGGTTCCGTCGACCTCGCCTTCGCCGACCCCCCTTTCAACATCGGCTACGACTACGACGTCTACGACGACAAACAGGAAGCGGCCGCCTACCTGGAGTGGTGCGAAAAATGGATTGCCGGCGTCTACAACGCCCTCAAGCCGACCGGCACCTTCTGGCTGGCCATCGGCGACGAGTACGCCGCCGAACTGAAAGTGGCGTCGCAGAAGCTGGGTTTCACCTGCCGCAGCTGGGTGATCTGGTACTACACGTTCGGCGTGAACTGCAAAAGCAAGTTCAGCCGCTCGCACGCGCACCTGTTCCACTTCGTGAAGGACGCGAAAACCTTCACCTTCAACGCTGACAAAATTCGCGTCCCGTCTGCCCGCATGCTGGTTTACGGCGACAGCCGGGCCAACCCGACCGGTCGGCTGCCGGACGACACCTGGATTCTCCGCCCACAGGATCTCCCGCAGGGCTTCTCCGCCGAGGAAGACACCTGGTACTTCCCCCGCGTCGCCGGCACGTTCAAGGAGCGGGCCGGGTTCCACGGCTGCCAGATGCCCGAGCAACTTCTCGGCCGCATCATTCGTGCCTGCTCGAATGAGGGCGAGGTCGTCCTCGATCCCTTCTCCGGCAGCGCGACGACCGTGGCGGTCGCCAAGAAACTCGGCCGGCAGTACATCAGCTTCGACCTCTCGCCGGAATACATCTCCCGCGGCCGCGATCGACTGGCCGCCATCAAGGTTGGCGATGAGCTGGAAGGTGCGCCCGAGCCGCTCGTCAGCGCCCCCAGCACCGAGAACGGCCGGCGGCTCGATGAACCCGGCGGCAAGAAACGCCGCCGGCTGGTCAAGAAGCCGACGGGCGACCTGTTCTCAGGCGAGTGATCGCTGGAGCCGCTGGCCCGGTGGCCGTGGATTGCGATTCGGCCGTCGCTCAACTTCTCAACGCGTCTGGTCGATCTGCTACCGGCCAATCAGCGTCTTGAGGATCACATCGTCCCCCAACGGGTTTGTCGAGACGCTGACCACTGCGCCCGTCATCAGGTAGGTGTCGAACAGCAGCTTTAGATCGTTCGCCGGCCGGTGAATGGTCAACGGCGACGGAGCGATCAGTGCTGCCGCCCCGATCACGCCGCCGTACCGAAGGGCCCCCGGCAGCAGGTCTTGATCGCCGACATCCTTCACATTCTCAAAGGTGAACTGGTTGAGGTCGACGATCGTTTGAATCCCGGGTGATCGCATCTGCGCCTGGGCCAGCAATGTCCACAGGCCGGCATCGCCGGTGCCGATGAGATGCACGGTCCCTTCATTCAGGCGATCAGAACCGGTCAGTGCGTCACGCACCATCACCAGGTCGCGCACCCGGTGTGCGATCAGCGGTGCGTTGTAGCCGAATGTGTATCCCGGAAAGCTGCTGTTGACGGGATAAACCGGCTTCTCGCCATCCGCGACGAACTCACCCGTCAGAAACAGGTCGGCCGAGGCGACACGAAACCCGGCCTGCCGCAGTGTCTGCACAACGGGACGCGGCTCGCCGGTTTCATCGAACAGGTGCGACTTGCCTCGCCCATCGAGCCACAGCACCGTCTCTCCCCGGTTCCCCTCCGTTGGTGCGAGGACGACCGCCGGAACGCTGCGCCCCGCCGCGCTCACGATCATTTTCTCGATTCCGCCGACCGCACTGCCTGCCTTAGTGACCTTGATCGACTCGGCCGCCAATCGCCGGCCGAGCATCACGTCCAGCGCCTCGCCTACGACCTGCCGATAGCGTTCAAGTCCGGAAGCATCTTTCGGCGCGATCGAAGCCATCATTGCTTTCGACTCCTTCGTCATTTCTTCCCGCAACTGCTCCGCGTTCAACCAGTCCGACGGCGCCGAATGCTTGTCATCGAAGACGGTCAGGTCGTCGCGAGTCATGGGCCAGAAGTCCGACTGCTCAATCGCAGCCCCTTCCAGGCCCAGGTGCCGGGCCATCCAGGCGTACATCACCTCGCGCGAGGTCTCGTTGTAGTTGTGTGGAAACTGCGGGAAGCACTTCGCGTCGACAAGGTCGGCCTTTCCGTAGAAGCCGTAGATCCTTTTCAGTTCGGGCAGTCCTTTCGATTCGATGTCGATCGTCCAGTCGTTCGCGCCGGTCATCGCGAGTGGACGCGGGGCGGTGAGCGCCGCGATCGCCACGTTATTGATGCCATGCCGCAGATAACTGGCGTTCTCGCATTGGCAGCCTCCCTGCATCGCGGTCCCCACCATGACCGCCGGAAACGCCACGGCCGGACGGGGATCGAGCGCGCACAGCATGAAGGTTTGCGTGCCGCCGCCGCTCGCGCCGGTCACCGCAATTCGCTGCGGATCAACATCCGGCAACGACTCCAGAAAATCGACCGCGCGAATCGAATTCCAGGTCTGCAGCCCCATCTTGTTCTGCAGCCACAGCTCCGCGGCGACATCATTGAACCCATCGCGGTGGGGCAGGGCGGTGTTGTCGGCAATGCCGACCATGTCGTAGAAGAAGACGACGCACCCCATCCGCGCGAGCTGCACCATGCGGGCCTGCAACGGCGAATGGGCTCCGGAGAGATACGTTTCCGCCCCCAGCTTGAACTGGCTGGCGGCGCCTTTTTCGCCGGCATCGTAAAAACGGCCGTTCTCCCAATGCCCATGCGGACAGAGGATGCCGGGCCGCTTACCCGTCGCAGCGTCTTTTGGTCGATAGAGGCTCCCTGTGACATACACGCCCGGTCGGCTGACAAAGATCACTTTCTCGACCGTGTAATCGCCGCGATCCGCCAGCCCATGCACGACTGCATTCAGCGGCGTCTTGTCCGGCAGCGGCCACAGGCCGTTCGAAACCAGCAACTGCCGACGGATGAGCTCCGCCTGCTGTTCCCACTCCGCTTTCGATTCCGGCGGCGACCACGGGTGGTATTTGTCGTTCAGCGTGCGCTGCGGTTTGAGTCGGATGTCGTCCGGCTTCTGCCCCGGGGGCAGCACACGCGATGGATCAGCCGCAGCGGCCATCGAGGCCAGAGTGAGCAGAACGAGCAGACAGGACGAGCGGAAACCGGCAGCGAGGCGGTGCATGGAGGGAACTCCGCGGGCGGGAACGCGCGGCCGCGCGATCGCGGCCTGCGGAATTCATACGGGTTCACGCAACCGCCGTGCAATGATTCACGGAACCATTGAGCCGGGTCGCAAGCGACCCGGCCGTGTGTCGGACCGAAGCCGATCGCTCACGCCGCCGTCGTCGGTGGCGAAGCTTCCGCCGCGCGCTTCAGGCGCCGAGCATTCCACACCTCGTACACGATCGGCAGCACCGACACGATGAGAATGCCATAGATGATGACCTTCAGATTGTCCTTATATTTCGCGCCCAGCCAGTAACCCGCCCAGAGGAACAGCGTGATCCAGATCGCCGCACCGGCGACGTTATAAAACGCGAACCGCCGGTACTGCATCTTGCCGATGCCCGCCACAAACGGAGCAAACGTCCGCACGATCGGCACGAACCGCGCCAGCACGATCGCCTTGGCGCCATATTTCTCATAGAAGCGCTGCGCTTCGAGCAGATGCTTCTTGTTCATCCACCGCGAACTCTCACTTTTGAAGACCATGGGGCCCAGCCGGTAGCCAATCGAATAATTGACCGCATCCCCCAGCACGGCGGCGATGAACAGCAGCACGCCCATGAGCGGCAGGTTGATGCCGTTCGACAGCCCCGCGACCGCGCCGACGGTGAACAGCAGCGAATCGCCCGGCAGGAACGGCATCGCGACGAGGCCCGTTTCGCAGAAGATGATCACAAACAGGATCACGTACAGCCACGGGCCGACGATTTCCGTCAGCTCGCGGACATTTTCCACCTCCAGGTGGAAAATCGTGTAGACGATTTGATTGAGCAGTTCCCACACGACTCGGCCGCTTTCCCGTGGATGTCGCGAGCAGGTTCACCGTCCGCCGACCCAGCGCATCGCCAGCCAGCACAGGACGGGAAAGACGCCGAACAATAGCACAAGCATGACGGCGTTGGATCGCCAATTGTCGGGCCAGCGGGCCATGTTCGCGACGGGGATCGAGAGACTGCCAGAAAAACCGTTACGTCTGCCGGCGGAACGCCCCCCGGATGATCGAAACCGGGGGGCGGCTTCAAATGCCCGGCTTCTGGGAATCAATGCTCAGCGTGACTCGGGATTCGACGTGGAATGGGGGATGAGAAGCCGGGCTTTTTTGCGTTTTGAGACCGGTTCTTAACGTGATTCCGACTTTTCGACTTCTGCGAGGTAGGCCAGCAGACGGTCGCGTTCACTCGTCAAATGTCGCACCCGCAGCAGCGATTTCACCCGCGTTTTCAGTTCGATGCGGTGCACCGGCTTCGAGAGAAAGTCGTCCGCACCGGCCGCCACGGCCTTCTCGATGTCGGCCATGTCGCGCAGGGCCGTCACCATCAGCACCGGAATGTTCTTCGTTCTCGCGTCCGCCTTCAGCTTCTCGCACACTTCATACCCGCTGAGTTTCGGCATCATGATGTCGAGCAGAATCAGGTCCGGCTCGCGTTCAAACGCCACATCGAGCGTCTGCCGACCATCCGCCGCCATCAGAATCTCGTGGCCGTCGTCCGCGAGGTATGCTTCGAGCAGCTCCCGGTTCTGGAGATTGTCGTCGGCAATGAGGATCCGTCCCGTGAGCGGGATGGAATCGGAAGACGAAGCTCGCGGGGGGGCGCCAGGCATAGTGGATGCAACTCAAATCTCGTCGGAGGAGCCCCTCCAACGACCGGGAAATTGACCGCGGACTTTACCAGAACGCTCCACGCCAACCAAGCGGCGATAGACGCCCCCCGCCGCAGCCACTAAGTTCGCCGCATGGCAGCCCCGGAAGAAATCTTCGACATCTGCGACGAGCACGATCGCGTGATTGGCACGGCCCCGCGCTCCCGCGTTCATGCCGAGGGCCTCCTCCATCGCGCCGTCCATATCTTCGTCTTCAATTCCCGCGGCGAACTCCTGCTGCAGCGCCGCTCGGCGACAAAGGACGAGTCGCCGCTCAAACTCACGTCCTCCGCATCGGGACACCTGAGCGCCGGCGAATCGTACGAGTCGGCCGCCATCCGCGAGATGCAGGAAGAAATCGGGCTCTCCGGTCCGCTGGAGTTTCTCCACCGCTTCCCGGCCCGCTTCGAAACCGCCTTTGAACACACGGTGCTGTACCGGCTGTACAGCGATGCTGAGCCGACGCCCGATCCCGGGGAAATCCTGCGCATGGAAACGGTGACGCTCGACGAGGCCCGCAAGCGACTGGCGGCAGACCCGGACGATTTCTCGTCGCCTTTGCGGGTGCTGCTGGAGTGGTACTTCAAATTCGGATCGGCCGGGGAGACGCCGCGGTGAATACGCTGTGTGTGACGGGAGGCTGCGGCTTCATCGGGTCGAACTTCATCCGGCTCATGCTGGCCGAGCATCCAGACCTCCGCATTCTCAACATCGACAAGCTCACCTACGCCGGCAACCCCGAGAACCTCGCCGACATCGCCGGCGCCCCCCGGTACACCTTCGCCCGGGGCGACATCGCCGATCGCCAGTTCCTCGAACAGGTCTTCCAGCAATCACCCGTTGACGCGGTCGTGAACTTCGCCGCGGAAAGCCACGTCGACCGCAGCATTCTCGACTCCGGCCCCTTCGTGCAGACCAATGTCGTCGGCACGCAGGTGCTGCTGGACGTCTGCCGGCAGCGAAAGATCGGCCGGTATGTGCAGGTGTCGACCGACGAAGTTTACGGTTCGCTCGGCGCTGAGGGAGCGTTTACGGAAGAGACTCCGCTGGCGCCCAACAGTCCGTATTCGGCGTCCAAAGCCGCCGGTGATCTGCTTGTCCGGGCGTATCACCACACGTTCGGTTTTCCCGCGATGATCACGCGCTGCTCGAACAACTACGGACCGTATCAGTTCCCCGAGAAGATCATCCCGCTGTTCATTGCCAATGCGCAGGCCGGCCAGTCGCTGCCGGTCTATGGACAGGGGCTGAACGTCCGCGACTGGATCCATGTCGAGGATCATTGCCGCGGCGTTGCGGCCGTGCTGCGGAGCGGGCGACCAGGAGAGGTCTACAATTTCGGCGGCCGCTGTGAACTGACGAACATCGATCTGACCCGCACCCTGCTGCGGCTGCTCGACAAGCCGGAAACGCTGATCCGGTACGTCGCCGATCGCCCCGGCCACGACCTCCGCTACGCGATCGACTGCACCAAAGCCGAGCGCGAACTGGGCTGGACTCCGCGCATCCCGTTCGATGCGGGGCTACGGGCCACGATTGACTGGTATCTGTCCCATCCCGACTGGGTCGCTCACATCCGAACGGGCGAATACGCCCGCTACTACGAACAGCAATACGGTTCGCGGATGTAGCCGGCCCGCCGGGGTCACAGTCCCGGAACCGGCGGCACCGACGACTGCTGGACTGGCGTTTTCACCGGTCGCGGCTGAATCAGCATCGGGACTTTCAGCGTCCTGAAGTCGGGATCGCTGGTGGTGATCACCAGGTGCGCTATTTTTTCTTTCGGATCGAGATCGCCCGCCACGTCGATCCGAATGGGAATCGACCTCTTCCCGTCTGCCGTCACTTCCGTCGGTTCGATGGTCGCATCCGCCAGCTCGACGGGCACGGGCTCCGGGGCATTCTCACGGCCGCGGAAATACTCGATCCGGACATCCGTCACATCCAGCAGCTTGTTGCGGTCGTCGACCACCCGCATGGTGCGAGACAGCGGCTCGCCGTACTGGTAGAAGTAAAGCTCAGAGGGTTCCAGCCGGACCGATTTCGCCGGCAACTCGACATTGAACTTCAGGTTCGTGGTGCGATCGACGCCGTCGTTGTAGGCGACGGCGATGGTGTACTCATGCCGGCCCGGTTCCTCGTTAGCGGTCGGCAGCACCAGTTCGAGCCGGCCTGCTTCACCCGGTCCGTAAGTCCGCTTCTTGCCGACCAGGTCGGGAATCACGCAGCCGCAACTGGGTCGGATGCCGGTGATTCGGACCACGTCGTCCGAGCAGTTCCGGAAGTTGAAATGAGCCCGCACCGTCGCGACCGATCGCGTTTCCTTCCAGTTGACCGCGTATTGTGAGAACGCCAGCGGCGCTTTCGGAGCACCGGCGGCGATGGAGGCCGGGGCCGCGGGGCTCATCCACGCGACCAGGCTGGCCAGACAGGGGGTCATGGCCACAGACAGCAGAATGCAGCGGCGGCGTTCCATCGCACGTTCCTTTTCCGGGACGAATCCATTCGTCGTGACGCGCGGCGTTATACGCCAACCCGCCAAAACCGGGCAATTCTGTTTAGCCCGCTTGCGACCCACCTCAAAAGCCCGGCTTCTTGGACTAAAGGTTCTGCTCAAGCCCTTATGCCCACCCCGCAAACACGGGAAGAAGCCGGGCTTTTCGAGGCTTCCCCCCTCACCGCGCCCTCAACTCCAGCAATTTTAACCATGCCTTCCCCAGAAACCGGGGGAGATCGCTGGCAATCAGCCCCGGCTGCGACACCTCGGCCGCGGCGAGGTCGCCGGCCAGCCCGTGGAGATACACCGCCAGCCGGGCTGCGTCGAAGGGGGGCATCTTCTGGGCCAGCAGGGCGCCCGTCAGGCCGGTCAGCACATCGCCGGTCCCCCCGGTTGCCAGGCCTGGGTTGCCGGTCGAGTTGATGACGACCCGTTCGCCGTCGGTCACCACGGTGCCGTGGCCTTTCAGAACGACCACTGCCCGGTGCTCTCTGGCGAAGGCCGTCGCATGGCCGACCCGATCGGCCTGGATCGCCTTTGTGTCGACGCCGCGCATGCGGGCGAACTCGCCGGGATGCGGCGTCATGATTCGCGCTGCCGGCGCTTTCGTCCACGCATCCTCCTGATCGACCAGCGCCGTCAGTCCGTCGGCGTCGACGACCAGTGGTTTAGGACATTGCTCGACCAGCAGCCGTGCCAGCCGGCGGGTGCGGTCCGTCACGCCCCAGCCCGGGCCCATCGCCACCGCCGAGACGGCGTCCCACCGCTTTTCGATCACGGCCAGCGCCCCGCGATCAAGCCGGCCGTCCGCGTCTTCCGGCAGTGGGAGCGTCATCCAGGCCGGTTCGTAGGCGGCGATGATCGGTTGAATGCCCGCGGGGGACGCCACCTCCACGAGGCCGGCGCCGCCGCGGAGCGCGCCCATTCCCGACAGCACCGCGGCGCCGCTCATGCCGCGGCTGCCCGCCACAATCAGCAGCCGGCCGAACGTTCCCTTGTGAGAGTCCGCTGGCCGCGAAGGAACAGGCGGCAGGTCATCCAGGAACGTGGGCATCGATCACTTTTGCTTCCTGATCGCATACAGGGCCGCGGCGCTGCGAATATAGAGCACGCCGTTAGCGACAATCGGGGAGGCCGTCACCCCTTCGCCATTCATCGAATTCTCGGCGACCACCTCATACGTCGGTCCCTGCTTCACGACCGTGACCGCGCCATCTTTGGCGGCGAGGTACACGTGTCCATCGACGGCGAGCGGGCTCGACCGGTGCTGTGCATTATGTGCCCGCTCGAAATAATGCTGCTCGCCCGATTCAAGGTTGATGCATGCCAGGCGGCCATCGGCCATGCACAGATACACCAGCCCATCGTGAATCAGCGGGCAGGGGACATCCGGCGTTTTCTCGAATGTCCAGCGGTACGCGTCGTTCGGTCCGCTGATCGTCCCCTTGAGCGCCGCATTCACTTTGAAGGCGATCACCGGGCCGCGCTTACAGGTGGGCAGCACAATCGTTCCCGGCGCAACGCCCGGCGATGCGACCATGCGGAAGGTGTTGTCGTATGGGTTCTTGTTGAACTCGGAGGGGCCGTTCAGGCCGGCGATGCGCCACAGTTCCCGGCCCGTTGCCAGATCATGTCCCACCGTGCAGTTCGCGCCATGGGAAATCAGGAACCGCGTTTTGCCGTCGTCGTACAGAATTGGCGACGCATACGAGTGCTTGCACTCATCGTCCGCCCCGGTTTCACGCTCCACCTGCCAGACTTCGCTGCCATCCTTCTTGTTCAGCTTGATCACCTTGCCCACGATGTACGGTCCGCCCCACGTGCCGTGGATCAGCTGCAGATACAGGTGATCGCCGTCGAGCACGGGCGTCATCGTCATGCCGAATTGGATGTCGATTTTGCCGTAACGGTCCTGGACATCGAACTTCCAGACTTCGTTTCCGTCACGGTCGTAGCAGGCGAGCACTCCGTTCCCGAAGAAGCACCAGATGTGCTTGCCATCTGTCGATGGCGAGGGGGACGCCGAATTTCCCTCGCCGGCGCGTGCCTGCTTGTTTCCGGTGGTGACGAGTTTCTTCCAGAGTTCCTTCCCGTCCGTCGAGACGCACATCAGGACCAGATCGTCTCCCTCGGCGCTGGACAGGTAAATGCGGTCATCCCACACCACTGGCGTCGCGCCGCTGGGCCCGGGCAGTTCCAGACGCCAGGCGATGTTCTCCTTCGCCTTCGTCCATTCGGTCGGAATTCCCTGCTCGGTGGAGATGCCGTTGTGGGTCGGGCCGCGCCAGGTGGGCCAGTTGTCGGCCAGGCAGGGACCGGCCATCGAGACAAAGCTCACCAGCAACAGGAGGATCGCGCGGGGCATGCGAAAACCATGGCGGGAAAGAGAGGCGGGACAAACATCAATCGTCGCGAGCCCCGGTTTTACTGCCCGCACACCGCGTTCGGCAACCGGACCAATCGTCAACCGACGTGTTTGTAACGCGTCAGGGCCACATCGGCCGCAAACAGCAGGGTGGCCATCAAGAGCGTCACCGTGATGCATGTCGCCCAGCCCGGCAGCGCCGCGAGCGCCTGTGGATCGCCGGAAGAGATCAGCCGCCTCAGTCCGGCCAGACCGTAAGTCAACGGGTTGGCCCGCATGATCCACGCCAGCCAGCCGCTCTCGGGAACGGGAAAAAACGCCCCGGACAGCAGCCACATCGGCATCAGGAAAACGCTCATCACTGCATGAAACCCCTGGGTGGAATCCATCGGCCACGCGATCAGGTAGCCCAGCGATGTCAGCAGAAACGCGATGACTCCCATCCAAGCGATGGTCAGCAGCCAGGTCGTCCACGGCAGGTCCAGCGACACCGGCGAGACGGCTCCCAGACTGGCCAGCAGCGGAGCCACCCCCACGAAGATCAGCGCCTGCAACACCGCCAGCACGCAGCCCCCCAGCACCTTTCCCAGCACCAGCGAGGATCGTGGAATGGGCGAAACCAGCACGGCCTGCAGAAATCCTTCGCGACGGTCTTCAATAATGGAGATCGTCGAAAAGATGGCGGTGAACAGCAGAATCATCACGGCCACGCCCGGCAGAAAGTAGGCCGCGTATCCGGCCGAAGCGTCTCCGCCCGGCATGCGAAACGAACCACCCAGGCCAGCGCCAAACAGGATCCAGAACAGCACCGGCTGCCCCAGGGCTCCGACAATCCGCGTTCGCTGGCGGAAGAACCTGCGCAGCTCGCGAAGCGCCAGCGAGCCGGCCGCCAGCGCAAACGCGCCGATGCCCTCGCTGGACGATTGAGAATCAAGCTCGCTCATGCCTCGCCTCGATCAGGAATCACGCCCCCTGCGGGCGTTCGGAATTTCCGATCTTACTGGCGTTGCTCCGGCAGCGTGAGCATCAGCCCCGAGCGCTCGACGATCCACGAAGGCTGACCGGCCGGATCGAGGTCGCCGCCGCCCGAGTACTTCAGAACGCGGTCGCCATCGCGAAACCCGCCGCGATCGGCCTCCGAGTGCAATGCCACGGCGTTCACCACGATCGATGTCGGGTCGGTTTCGTCGATGCCCGTCAGCAGTCCGGCCGGCAGCGGGAACCCATTGAGCGCGACCGAGACCGTTTCGACATCGTCGGTCCCCGCGCGGCGGATGGTCAGCGTCAGTTCCCCGGGGCACTGGCGCACGTAGTCGCGCAGTTCGTCGATCTGCGAAATGTCCGAATCGTCGACATGCGTGATGCAGTCACCGGTCCGGATGCCCGCCCGCGACGCCGGCGTCTGGTCGTCGACGGCGATCACCGCGAGCGATCCATCCGCCAGCGGCTTGCCCGACCACGTCAGCCCCAGTCTCGGCGGAACCGCGGCGTATTTGATGCGGGTCGCCGAATTCTCGTCGCGGCACCGATCATAAAAGGGGCCGCACTGATCGCACTCGGCCGACTCCACCAGCGTCCGCAGCGCCAGCCGCGTGATCCGCTCGAGCCCGTCGAAATTGATGCGATCCGCGTCGTCGCTGGGCCGGTGGTAGTCCGGATGCTCGCCCGTGTAGATCATCAGGTACGGGATGCGCTTCCGGAAAAACGTGTAATGATCGCTGTCGTCCCGGTTTTTGAAGTCATAAGCAAAGCGAATCTGCGTGGCTTCGTTGTTCCGCACCAGACGCTGCCGCAGGCCGACGCTGGTGCGCGAGCCGTAAATCGTGACGGTGTCGTTGACCAGCCGGCCGATCATGTCGAGGTTGAACGCGAGCTTCACGCGGTTGAGCGGCACGGTGGAATGCTCGGCCCAGTGCTGCGATCCCAGAAGTCCTTTTTCTTCGCCATCCCAGAATCCGATCAGAATCGACCGCGGCAGCGGAGCCGACAGCCGTGACAGCCCCTCGACGATTTCAAGAATGCCGGAGACTCCGCTCGCGTTGTCGTCCGCACCGTTGTGAATGCGGCCGATCGGTCCGTTGCTGTTCAACCGGGACCCGTACCCGACATGGTCAAAATGGGCGCCGATCAGGATGTATTCGTCTTTCAGCACCGGGTCCCCACCCGGAATGACCGCCAGCACGTTTCGGTAGCCTGCGCCGAATTCCTGAATGAACGAGCCATCCTCGCCGGCGGGCAGTGCGCCGAACGCCTTCAGACGGTCGGTGAGATAGGCCGCTGCTGCGTGGCCGCCGCGTGTGCCGGCCTCGCGGCCTTCCAGCGCGTCGCTCGCCAGAAAGTTGATATGCCGCGTCAGATCGACCTTCGTGACAGAAGCCACTGCGGCCCCCAGGTTCTCCGCCGCTTCAACAGCGCTCAAGAAACCCGCAGTCACGCATGCCAGAATCGCTGCCAGAACGCCTCCCGGCAGCAGCCTGCGCCTGAAACCTCCGTCAATACGCACGCGGTCCACCCACCTTCCTTACAACAGTTGTCCTCGCGCGACGCGCGGCGCGCGAGAACCTTCGACTCCGCAATCTGCAGAAGCTGGTCAAGTCTTGGTCATCAACCGGGCATTGTCCAGCCTCATCGCGACGCCTTCACTCTGATATAACCTTTCGGACGACAGGGATGTCCGGTTCACTGCCGCAGTGTGCGGCACTGCGACTCATTCAGCGCCAATATGAACTCGCCTTCAGGACCTCCAATGCCCGCCATGATTCGCTCGATGCTCAAGGCCGCTGCGATTTGCTGCCTGGGACTGCTCGTCCGGCCCGCACTTGCCGCGGACGCATGGGTCACGTTTGATCCGGCTGGCGGCGGAAATGGGAAGCACGTCGTGCTGGTCAGCGGCGATGAAGAATATCGCTCCGAGCAGATGCTTCCGGCCCTCGCCAAAATCCTCGCGGCCCACCACGGTTTCAGGTGTACGGTGCTTTTCGCCATCGACCCCGCCGACGGCGCCATCAACCCCAACTTCACCACCAATATTCCCGGACTGGAACACCTCGATTCGGCCGATCTGCTGGTTCTGTTTACCCGCTTCCGCAACCTGCCCGATGAACAGATGGCGCACTTCGCCCGCTATCTCGAGGCCGGCAAGCCGATCGTTGGGTTTCGCACCGCAACCCACGCCTTCCAGCTGCCCGCCAATTCGACGTACGCCCGGTATTCATGGCGATCGGCGGTCGAGGGCTGGGAAGGGGGCTTTGGCAGGCAGGTCCTGGGAGAAACCTGGGTGGCCCACCACGGAAAACATGGCAAGGAAAGCACCCGCGGAGTGATCGCCCCGGGCGCCGCCGGTCATCCCATTCTGAAAGGCATTGAGGATGGCGACATCTGGGGGCCGACCGATGTTTACCGTGTCACGCTGCCGCTGCCCGGCGACAGCGAGCCGCTGGTTCTGGGACAGGTCCTCACCGGCATGCTGCCGTCCGATCCGCCGGTCTCCGGTCCGCAGAACGATCCGCTCATGCCGATTGCGTGGGTCAAAACCTATCGCACGGCCGACGGAAAGTCCGGTCGCGTGTTCACCAGCACGATCGCTGGAGGCGAAGATTTCGAGTCGGAAGGTCTGCGGCGACTGATGGTGAACGCCTGCTACTGGTCGCTCGGGATGGAATCGCAGATTCCCGAAAGATCCAAAGTCGATTTCGTCGGCGAATACAAAGGGCTGCCGTTTCGAAACAACGGCTTCCAGCCGGGAGTCAAGCCGGCAGACCTGGCGGGCCACTGATTGAGGCGGCCACTGGCGTCGGCGAGCCCTGAACCCCTGAGCCCTGGGCATCGAGACGTGGTTTGGGCGCATTGGGGCGGTGAGGCGGCGGCCTCACTCGGCGGCGACCGCCTGGGCGCGTTCGCGCTGGTAATCGGCGATCATCTGCCGGATTTTGCAGTGGCAGACGGTGCATCCCCGGCCGGCGTCAGTCGCGCCGGAGACTTCTTTCACGGTTTCACAGCCGTAGACGGCGACGGCATCGCGGATCTGTGATTCGCGGATGCCGAAGCAACGGCAGACGGTGGGATTGGCGGCGACTGTGGTGGCGGTCATGGTCCGTGAACCTGAGACTCTGTCTCAATAACCGTATCGGGGTGCTTTTCCCGAGTCAATCATCCTTGTTCTCGTTTTCTCCCGCTCTGGAATCGGCTGCGTCCGCACACCCCGTCCGGACGGAACCTCCGGGACAATCGGGTCCTGCCGCGGGGGCCCGCATCTCCCGCCGGGTGGGGCCGCTACGGCGCCGCCGATGGGCCGCGTGCCGGTGCGCCCGGCGGGCTCCCCAGATTCATCATCATCGGCGCCGCCATCATCATCGCCCCTTGCCCCAGAGTGGTCAGCGTTTCGGGAGGAATGCTCGTCGAAGCCGAAACCCGGTCGCCCGCGGCTGCCACCTGGATGGCCTCCGCCACCGGCTTCAGCGACGCCAGGATGGGATTCGACGCCACCGGCGGAGCGGCCAGTCCGTCCCGCATGGTCTGGACGTACCCTTCGAGGACGGCCTGGACGTCGCCAGTCCGCGAGGCATCGCTGGCCAGCAGGATGATGCCTGCATCCAGCCCCGATTGCAGCGTCAGCGACAGCCCCAGCGCCTTGCCCCCTTTGGACGCAAACTGCTTGAGTTCCAGATGCAGAGGCGGGCTTGCGATGTTGTTGGCGGCAAGTCGCTCCACCTGTTGCGTGATCGTTCTCGGGCACATCGCCAGCATCACATGCGCCTGGCCATCGACGAAATTGAAATCGTCGGCCAGACCGCTCGGCGTCGACTGATCGAGCAGCGCCTTGATCTGCGGCTCCGTCCCCAGCACGACGAGCTTCGGCTCCACGATCGACAGGCACGGGGGCAGGCCGGGCAGTCCGGCATCAGGCCGCCGGTAAATCGTCGCGTTGCCGTGCCGAATCGCGTTGTCGTCGCCCAGGTTCAAAAAGTCGGGGGTCATCGGATCGTTGAGCGTGACCACCACGATCGGGTCTGTGGGAATGGGAGACTGGCCCGCTGCCGGGAGGCCCGATTCGGAAAGCCGCTTCTGTTCAGAAATCCCCAGAGTGACGTCTGACAGCGCCAGCGTAATCGTGTTGATGCCTGACAGGGTTGTGCCGGGAATCAACGGGCTCGGCGAACTCAGCTGCGCATCGAACTCGGGTGAACGCAGCCCCGCGGCAAGCGGCGACGCCAACGCATCTTTGACCCGCACATGCACGACGACCTCCGCCATCCGTGGCAGCCGGTTCAGGAGTTCGGCCATCGGCACCGCATTCGACGCCGGCGCGGCAGGCTGCTGACTGGCGACCGGCTGCGCCGCCGGCCCGCCTCCGCCGAGCATGCCCGTCGCCCACATTGCGCCCAGCAGCAGCACGACCGCCGCCGCACCGCCTCCGGCCAGCACGGCCGCTGATGGTCCGTCGCCGTCCGATTTCTTCCCGCGGGACGCCTTTTTCGCAGTCGTCCGCCGCACCGGCCTGGCAACCGGGGCCTCGAACTCGTCGTCGTCGAAATCGTCCGCGTCGTCCGGCTGACGGATGGTGAACGCTTCGCCGCATTTCGGACACTTCACCCGTTTGCCGATTTTCGCCGCATCATTGATCCGGAACGATGCGTCGCATTGATCGCAACTAACTTTGAACGGCGTCATGTCCTGCCCCTTGAAGTCTGCCCGTCGGACGTCGCGCACGGGCCGCCCTATTTTCTGGCGGCAGTTGGACGGGCCCGTCGTCCGCCAGAGTATCACCCCGCCCGGGGTGCAGCTACAACCGACCTCCTGTTCCCCGAGGCTGAAGTCGTCGCGAACCCCGGTTGACCGACCAGCGCGAGAGCTGCCTCGACAGACCGTCGCGAAGTTTGTGCAGGCGGCGGGCCGGTCCGCGGCCCGAGTCTGGCGGCGCCCTGGGTCAGTTCCAGTTGGCTTGCCCGATCGATCTCCGCCCCCGGGCCCGCCCGTAAATTCCGTGACTCTGGCGTCATTTCGGGTTACACTCCCGAGGCCGGCGCTCGTCGCTGACATCGCCGGCCCCCGCCTGAGTCCCTCCCTCCCAGGGCCCCGCCGATGCCCCGTAGCGGAACTGGACTGTTCCTGATTGTCGCGCTGGCCCTGTGCGCATCGACGCGGGCCGACGATGCGCCCTCCTATCGTCGTCAGGTGATGTCGGCCCTGTCAAAAGCCGGCTGCAATCTGGGCACGTGTCATGGCAATGCGAACGGCAAGGGGGGCTTCAAGATCTCGCTGCGTGGCGAAGACCCGGCGGGCGACTACCAGGTGCTGACCCGCGAGGTCACCAGTCGCCGTGTGAACGTCTTCGCTCCGGAAGAGAGCCTGCTGCTGCGCAAGCCGGCGATGCAGGTGGCGCACGAAGGGGGACAGCGCTTCACCACCGAATCGCCCGAATACCAGGTGCTGCGCGACTGGATTGCCGCCGGCGCCCGCGATGACGCCGACACGGCCAAAACCGTGGTGAAACTGGACGTTGAACCGCGCGAAGCGATCATCGAAGAGCCGGCGGAACAGGCCCGGCTCACCGTGGTTGCCACCCTGTCGGACGGCACGCAGGAAGATGTTTCCCGCTGGGCCTGTTACGAGCCATCGCACCCGATTGTCGACATTGATGAATCGGGCCGCGTCACCCGCACCCAGCCGGGGGAAGTGACGGTCGTTGTCCGCTACCTCAATCTGCAGGTTCCGGTCCGGCTGGCGTTCATCACCCCCTCCCGTGAGCGCTGGACCGCTCCACCGCAGCAGAACCGCATTGATGAACTCGTGTTCCGCAAGCTGGAATCGCTGCACCTGCCGCCGGCCCCGATTTGCGATGACGCCGCGTTCATTCGCCGCGTCTCACTCGACCTGCGCGGCTCGCTTCCGACCGCCGACGAAGCGCGCGCGTTCGTGCAGTCCGCCGACCCGCAGAAGCGGAGCAGGCTGGTCGACGACCTGCTGGAACGCCCCGAGTTCGCGGAAACATGGGCGCTCAAATGGTCCGACCTGCTGCGCAGCGAGGAACGAACGCTCGATCGCAAGGGAGTCGATAACTTTCACACCTGGCTGAAAATCCAGATGACGAATGACCGTCCCTGGAACGAGATGGCCCGTGAACTGCTGGCCGCGCGCGGCAGCACGTATTCCGAGCCGGCCGCCAACTACTATCGCGCCCTGCGCGATCCATTCACCCGGGCCGAAACCACGGCGCAGCTCTTTCTTGGAGTGCGGCTGCAGTGTGCGAAGTGCCATAGCCATCCGTTCGATCACTGGACGCAGAATGATTACTACTCGTGGTCAAATGCGTTTTCCCGCGTCGATTACAAGGTTCTTGAAAACAATCGCCGCGATCGGAACGACAAGCACGAGTTCGACGGCGAACAGGTCGTCTTCGTCCCGGACAAGGGAGAGGTGAAAGACCCCCGCACGGGCGAGCCCCGAGCGCCGAAAATGCTGGATGAGCAGGTCGCCCCGCTGCCCGCCTCGGCGGACCGTCTGGAAGAACTCGCCGAATGGGTCGTCGCCGACGCCAACCCCTATTTCGCCCGGGCCCAGGTCAACCGCATCTGGTTCCACCTCCTCGGACGCGGCCTCGTCGACCCCATCGACGACTTTCGGCTCACCAACCCTGCGTCGCATCCCGAACTGCTCGACTGGCTGACGGAAGAATTCCGGGCTGGCGGCTATCGGCTGAAGCCCCTCATCCGCCTGATCGTCGGTTCGTCGACCTATCAGCTCGCCTCCGAAGCCAATGCGGCCAACGCACGCGATGAACTGAACTACTCGCACGTCATCCCCCGGCGCATTTCCGCGGAGGCGATGGCCGATTCGCTGGTGCAGGTGCTGGGCGTCACGCTCGATTTCTCGGGCTATCCCGCCGGGACCCGTGCCGGCGAGCTGGCGGGAACCGGCGCCAGCGTGCGCCGCGGTCAGTCCGCCACCATGGGCGAACAGTTGCTCAAAACGTTCGGGAAACCGGCCCGCCAGCAATCGTGTGAATGTGAGCGCGTGACCAGCCCCACGCTCGCCCAGACGTTCCAGCTCGTCAGCGGCCCGGTCCTCGATGGCATGCTCGTCGCGTCCGACAACTCCCTGGGCCGCTGGCTGAACGAAAACCGTTCTCCCAGCGACATCGTGCGCGAACTTTACTGGGCGGCGTTGAGTCGCGAACCGTCTGAGGCCGAGTTTCAGGCGGCCAGCACCCGGCTGGACCGCGCCGCCGACGACCGTGACCGCCGGGCGGTTCTGGAAGACCTCGCGTGGGCGCTCGTCAATTCCAACGAGTTCCTGTTCCGCCGGTAGAAGACGCGGCAAACTGGATGAAAAGGATTGGACTGCACTTTCGGGGCGCGATCAGGTCATTGCGATTGCCGGCGAGCAGACATCTGATCTGGAATCGTCGGTCGCTGGTTGCAATCGTCACCGGGTTGATCATTCTGGAAGAGTTCAGTTTTTGATGGCCAAGCGAAGTGGAACGATGATCGTCCGACAGCTCCTGCTCTTCGTTGCGTGTCTGCAGTTCGCCACGGCAGCGTCGTTTGCCGAGGAACCACCCAGCGCCGTTGGGCCGGTGATGAAGCTGCTCCGCGGCGGACGGGTTCCCGAAGCGCGACTGCCGGCCATCGTGGAAATCGTCGGGACCCGCGGCAACGAACAGGACCTCGCGTTCCTGTTCACCAGCGCCATCGGGCCCGGCTGGTCCGACGACCTTCGGGCAACGTCGTTCCGCCTCCTTGCCGACGCCGCCAGCACGCGCAAGGTCGTCCCGGCTGGCGATCTGGCGCCGGTCAACCAGCTGCTCGCCCCCGCCACGGCTCCGGCGCTGCAACTGTCAGCGATCCGGTTCGTCGGTGCGGCGCAGGTGCAGGCCGCGAGCGGTGCGCTGGCGGAACTTCTCGACCGCGAAACGGCCGATCAGGAAACCCGCACGGCGGCTCTCGAAGCTTACGTCGCGGTCGCCGGGAGCGAGGCCTTGCCCGTCATTCGCCGGGTGCTGGCCGGCGACGCGCCACTGAGCGTTCGCGGCCCCGCCCTGGCCGCGTTGGCGGAACTCGATGTGAACGCCGCTGCTGCCGACGCGGCCGCCATTCTTGCCGGCCTCGGCCCGGCCGACGAGGCCGGCGTTGTCGTGGACGCATTCCTCGTTCGGCAGGGAGGCTCGAAGAAACTGGCGGAGGCCGTTGCCGCCGCCACCCTCAAACCTGATGTCGCCAAGCTGGCGCTGCGGCACATTTACGCCGTCGGCCGCAGCGATGAAGAACTCGTCAGCGCGCTCGGCAAAGCGGCGGGCATCAACGACGATCCGCTTCCCGTCACGCCGGAACTGATTACGGGGCTGATCGCCGAGGTGGAAACATCGGGCGATGCCGCGCGGGGCGAAGCTGTTTTCCGTCGCAGCGATCTGAGCTGCATGAAGTGTCACGCTGTCAGTGCTGGCGGCGGCCAGGTTGGGCCCGATCTCAGCGCCGTGGGGTCGATCTCGCCGCTCGACTATCTCGCGATGTCGGTTCTGGAACCCGATCAGGCGATCAAGGAAGCGTACATCACCCGTGTTGTGGCGACGGTCGATGGCCGCGTTCTGCAGGGGATCCTCGTTGATCGCAATTCCGAGCGGCTGGTCCTCAAAGACGCCACCGGAGTCGTTCACACCATCGCCGTGGCCGACATCGACGACGAAATCGAAGGCAAATCGCTGATGCCCAAGGGACTCGTCAAATTCATGACACGCCAGGAACTGGTCGATGTGGTGACGTTTCTCTCGCAGCTTGGCCGGCCTGGCGAGTACGCCATCCGCACCACGCCCCGGTTTCAGCGGTATCGCGTACTGGCGCGCGTGCCTTCCGCCATCGGCGAGAACATCCCCAATGATGAACAGTTCGAAGCCGAAATCGGCCGCTCTGCCGACTGGATTCCGTTTTACGCTCGTGTGAACGGAACCTTGCCGCTGGACGAGGCCCGGCGCGCCGCCGGGGGAGACATCATTTTTCTCGCGGCGGAATTCGACGTTCGCGAGGCCGGCGAAGTGGAGCTCAAACTGTCCGCGGCCGGCCCGGTCACGGTCTGGCTCGATGATGACTCCGTCGACGATCTGGCGCGGCCGCTCGCGGTTGAACCGGGGCGGCATCGCGTGACACTGCGCATTGACGCCCGGCAATGGCCGGCAGACGCGCCCCCCGTGATGGAGATCGGTCGACCGGCTGGCTCGCAGGTCGAGATTCAGGTGGTCGACGGCGCCTGACGCGTTTTCCTCGGTCCGCGACGATTTCCGTCGCCCGCCGTGCCATTGCGCGCGGCAGGTCGTTAAGATCAGGCGACGTGGAACACGGAACCTTCAGTTTCAATGCGGATACGATCAGCGGCGCGTTTTTGAGGTTGAGCGCGGCGGCGGTTGAACACCTGGTTAAAGCGCGATGGCCACACCGATCGCCCTGACATGGGGCAGCGTCAGCATCACGGGGAACTACCGTGAAAACAACGAAGACCGCTGCCATGTCGACTCGCAGGGACGCTTCTTCCTCGTCGCCGACGGCATGGGCGGGCAAAGCGCCGGTGAAAAGGCCAGCGAACTGGCGATCGAACTCGTCCGCGAACGGCTCGAAAAGTTCGACTTTGACAAGATCGAGCCGGCGAAAGCGACGAACGTCATCGATTCGGCCGTCGCCGCGGCCAATACAGAAATCATGGCTCTCGGCGAACTCGAATCGCGCTACCGCAGCATGGGCACGACGATCGCCTACGCCGTACGCACCCAGTCCGGTTTGATTGTCGGCAATGTCGGCGACAGCCGGGTCTACCGTCTCCGCGGCGGGGCTCTCGAACGGCTCACCAAAGACCATTCACTCACCCAGGCCCTGGTGGACGCCGGCACGATCACCGCGGAAGACGCGCTGACCCATCGGTACAAGAACGTCCTGTACAAGTATCTCGGAGCCAAGGAAGGCAGCCAGGGGACCGAGGCCCGCGTCCTGCCGGCCCATTCGGGCGATCGGTATCTGATCTGTTCGGACGGCGTCACCGATGGCCTGAAGGATGCCACGCTGCAGTCGCTGCTCGCAGCCGCGGGCCCGCCGCAACAGGCCGCGGAAAAAGTGGTTGAGGCCGCGCTCGCCGGCGGCTCACGGGACAACATCACCTGCGTGGTCATTCACGTCGGGTAGGGCGGATTGGCGCCGGGCGAACCTCTTTCCTTCCGCCGCTGTCGCATCGGCATGCCATCACCGAAATCGACCGTCGACGAAATCCGCAACCGCTTCGACAATGATGTCGAGCGTTTTTCCAACCTGGAAACAGGCCAGTCCGCAACGATCGACGCCCGGCTGGCCATGGATCTCGTCGCCACGGCCGCGGCGCACAGCACTCCCGCTGCCAGACGCCTGCTCGACCTCGGCTGCGGCGCCGGGAACTATTCGCTGCGGCTGCTGCAGGAACTCCCGGGGCTTGAGGTGACTTTGGTTGATCTCAGCCGGCCGATGCTCGACCGTGCTGTCCAGCGCGTCTCCGCGGCAACGACCGGCGCCGTCACGGCGCTGGCCGGAGATCTCCGCGAGCTGCCGCTGGGGCACCAACAGTTCGATGTCGTCCTGGCGGCAGCCGTCCTGCATCATCTGCGGACCGACGAGGAATGGGAGGCCGTGTTCCGCGCGATTTACAACGCGCTGACCCCCGGCGGCTCGTTCTGGATCTTCGATCTGGTCTCAGCATCCACCGCCGCCCTCGAGGCGGTCATGCGCGAGCGCTATGGCGCATACCTCACGGGCCTCAAAGACGCCGCCTATCGCGACCACGTTTTCGCGTACATCGAAGCCGAAGACACGCCCCGGCCGGTCGTCGAGCAACTGGAACTCCTCCGCGGCGTCGGCTTCACCGGGCTCGATGTCCTGCACAAGAACTGCTGCTTCGCCGCATTCGGCGGCCTGAAACCGGCGTCCTGATCCGGCGATTTCGAACGAATCTCGCCGTGTGGAAAGGCCTCCCCTCGGCAAGCGGTTCGGCCCTCACCCGGCCGGTTTGACGCGGGTCACCAGCACCGGGCACGGAGCCGACCGCACCACGCGTTCGGCAACGCTGCCCAGAAACCAATGGGCCGGACCAGTCCGCCCATGTGTGCCCATGACGATCATGTCGGCCTCGTTGTCGCGGGCATAGCCGGTGATCTGATCGATGGGCTCGCCGACCACCACGCGGCGCTTCACATGGCCAGCCGGCAGTTCCACGGGCAAAACCAGTTCCGCGAGAGCCCCCTCGCCCGATTTCAGCAGGTCCTGCAGGTAGGAGCGGAACACCGGCCTGGCCAGCGCGATCTCCGACACCGCCGGGCTCGAGTCTTCGACCACATGCAGCAGATGCAGTTCGGCCCCGAAGCGCCGGGCCAGATCGGCTGCTTCCGCAACCGCTGTCTGGCTCGAATCGCTGAAGTCGACGGGAACCACGACCCGGCCCAGACGCAATTCTCCGCCTGCCGCCGCTTCCGCAGTGCGATCCGTTTGTCGCACGACGAGCACTGCGCATTTTGCCCGCTGCACCATTTTTTCGGCCACGCTGCCCAGCAGCAGTCGCGATAGTCCTCCCCGGCCGTGGGTTCCCACGCAAATCAGGTCAATCTGGTTCGCCTCGGCGAATTCGAGCAGGCGATCGGCAGGGGTGCCGGTCAGCGTTTCGCGCACCACACTCAACCCATCGGTCAGCGTGGCTGTCGCTGGTCCTTCGAGCGCCTGCTTCGCTGCGGCCTCTGCCTCACTGAAATACTGCGCGGCCAGGGCCGAATAATCGCCGCCGCCGGCGGTCAACGGCACGACATCCTGCACGGCATGGACGAGATGCAGGGTCGCCTGATCGTGGCGGGCCAGGGACGCTCCGAAACGCAGGGCTTCGAGACTGAGCGGGCTGAAGTCGACAGGCACGAGAACGCGGCGGAACTGAGACATGCTTCCCCTCCAGGCAGTAACGAACGGTCACTGCAGTTTACCGCGTTCTGCTCCCCAGTGGTCATCCGTTCGGCCCAAACCAGCCGGCGGGGCAGTGCCTCACGAACGTCAGTGAAAAGAAACTCAGAAAGCGTGCGGCGCGTCAGCTCCAGCGCCGCGAGCCAGGCGACTCAATCGACGCAGCGCCGCCCCAGCTCAGCGATTGGCTTTCGCGCCCAGCGAGGCGGACGCATCCAGACCAGAGACAGGACTGGATCACTGCACTCGCCACCTCCCCTGAAGCCCGCGGAGGGGAGAGAACTCAACACAGGGTGGACAACGGGACTCGAACCCGCGACCTCCGGAACCACAATCCGGCGCTCTAACCGACTGAGCTATGCCCACCATCTCGGTCGCCGAAACTCCCCCAGGCTGATACGGTGACAACCCGCAGTCCTGCTGGATCTCCGACGTTTTCCGTGACATCCGCAGACCGCCGAAACGATGCTGCCAACGCCATGGCTCGACAGAGTAATCGACATCTATTGCCCCCTCAAGGTTCGGCCGAGCACTTTGCGCTCTGGGACTACTATCACGAGTACGTGACCCCGGAGCGGCGGGCCCGACTGGCCGAGGTGCTTGGCCGCCGCACCCGCAAAATCACCGTAGTTCTCGAAGATGTCCGCCAAAGCCATAACGTCAGCGCCGTCCTGAGGTCGTGTGATGCCTTCGGAGTGCAGGACGTGCATGTGTTCGAACCGGTCGAATCGTTCGATCCTTCCACCAGAATCGCACTCGGGACTGAACGCTGGCTGACGATCCGCCGGCAGATCGGCCCCGGTGCGGTCGCCCGCGGCATCACTGCCCTGCGGGACGCTGGTTACCGCATCGTCGCGACCGTGCCCCCCGGCGAGTCCGTCACGCCGTTCGAGCAACTCGAGTCCGATCGCCCGTTGGCAATTGTGTTTGGCAACGAAAAGGACGGCATTTCCCCGGAAATGGCGGACGCCGCGGACCTGCTGACCACCATCCCAATGCACGGATTCGTGGAGAGTCTGAATATCTCTGTCGCGGCCGCGCTTCTGGTCCACAGCCTGTCGTCGCGTCTGCGGCTGTCGCGGAACGACTGGGCTCTCACCCCGGCCGAGCACCAGGAATTGCTGTTCGAGTGGACCCGCAAGTCCGTTCCGGCCGTCGATCATATCGAGCAGCGGTGGCTGGCCGAACGGCGTCCTGCGTCCGCCGCTGTGGCTCCCCCATGAACACCCGTCGCATCTTCATCACCGGCACCGATACAGGCGTCGGGAAGACGCATTTCACCGTGTGGTGCATCCGGCAACTGCAGGCTGCCGGGTTGGTGGTCGGCGCGTACAAACCAGTCTGTTCGGGCGCACTGTCGTCGGCCGTACCGTCGGCCTCCGCCGAAACGCCTGCTGCCGCCTGGGACGACGCCGAGCGTCTCGCCGCCGCACTGGAACATCGCTGGCCGCTGGAACGCATCGCACCGCAGTGCTTTCTCGCCCCGCTGGCTCCCCCGGTGGCCGCCGCGCTCGAAGCCCGCGAGGTCGATGAACAACTGCTGCTGACCGGCGCGGACTGGTGGACAGGCCGCGTTGATGTCCTGCTGATCGAAGGGGCCGGGGGTTGGCTTTCGCCGGTTTCGACGAACTCGACCAATGCCGACCTCGCGGCTCGTCTTGAGGCCGACGTCATCCTCGTGGCAGGTAATCGACTGGGGGTCATCAACCACGCCCTGCTGACGATCGATTCTATTCGTCGGACCTCGAAGCTGCTGGGAATCGTGCTCAACGAGTTATCGCCCTCCGTGGCCAGTGCCGGAGGTTTCGACTCCGTGCAGTCGAATTTCGACGAAATCGGACGACGTTCAGGGCTGGCGTTGTGGGGCAGGCTCTCTCACGGCGACGAACCGCAGTTGAAATCGCGCGGCGAGCCCGTGAACATCGTCTGGGGCGAACTTTTGCGCGATGGAAACTAACCCCGTCGACGGGCGCTGGCGGATTTTCGACCGGGAGGGCCAAATTTTAATCCGCGCCGCAGCGCGACTCCCTTCGCTAAACTGAAGGAACGCGGAATTCGCCGCGACGGCGTTGACGAGGACTTTCCCATGTTCCGAATCCTGCTCCTGATCACAATCGTCACTGTTTCGGCCCGGCACTCTGCGATCGCCGCCGACCGGCTGGATGCGTCGGAAGTCAAAGCCGCCCAGGCCCGGGCAGTCAACTTCCTGAAAACCACGCAGGGGGACGACGGCAGCTGGACTTCGCCAACGCAGCCCGGCATCTCGGGCATCGTCGTCCACTCTCTGCTGGCGAGCGGCCTTGCGGTCGATGACCCGGCGGTGGCGAGGGGACTGAAGCACCTCGAATCGTTCGCCCAGCCCGACGGCGGCTTCTACGACCCCAATACATCGCACAAGAACTACGAGACCTCCATCATTGTGATGGCACTTGTGGAGGCCAACCACGACGGGCGCTATGCCGACCAGATTGCCAGGGCCGTCGAATTCCTGAAGGGCGTGCAGTGGGACGAAGCGGAAGGTGCAGTCGAAGGAGACCCCGCGTTCGGCGGACAGGGCTATGGCCGACACAAACGTCCCGATCTGTCGAACACCAGCTTCTTTCTGGAAGCGCTGACGGCTGCAGGCGTCTCGCAGAACGATCCTGCGTTCAGGAACGCACTGGTGTTCGTTTCCCGCTGCCAGAATCTCAAGTCGGACGCCAATGACACGCCGTTCGCCGACAAGATCAACGATGGCGGGTTCTATTACACCCCGGCGGCTGGCGGCGCTTCCATGGCTGGCCCGCCCACTCCGGAAGGGGGGCTGCGGTCGTACGGCAGCATGACTTACGCCGGACTGAAGAGCATGATTTACGCCGGGCTGACCCGGGACGACCCGCGCGTACAGGCGGCGGCCGACTGGATCGCGCGGTTCTATACGCTCGAAGAAAACCCGGGCATGGGGCTGCAGGGGCTGTACTACTATTATGTCACTGCGGCCCGCACGTTCAGCGCACTGAACCAGGAAGAATTCACGGACGCGAAAGGCGTCGCACACCCCTGGCGGGCCGAACTGTCCTTGAAACTGCTGAGCCTGCAGAAGCCGAATGGCAGCTGGGTGAATGCCGCCGACCGTTGGTACGAGGGGGACCCGAACATCGTGACGGCCTACAGCCTCGCAGCCCTCGCAACCTGCCTGGGGCAATCGAAGTAAATTTCCCTCTGCGCGACCCTTGATGCGACGGGAGGCCCGCGGGCCGAGTCCGCGAGACTTCACACAATTGCATTCGTCTTTCGGCCGGACCGCGTTCGCGCAGCGGCCTTAATCCGGCGCTCGATGACCGGTTCGACCTGAATGGGCATGAAACAGGCCGCTGGAAACAGATAGTCCTCGCCCGTGTTATCAATGACGCGGACCATCTCGTGTGACTCGGCCCAATCGTCAGGCAACTGTCGGTAGATTTTCCAGACATCGAGTGACAATTCGTAATCTGCTGCGGAGACGCAGAGCAGAAATCAAGACGGTGCACGTTTTGGCATGATGATCAGTTTCCGATGTGCCGCTTGATTTTCAGATCTCGGCGACCAATTCCATGGGCTTCTTACCAATGGACCTCAGCTTGGAACATTGTACCGTCGAGCAGCCGAACGGTTGCGATTCCTTTCAGCTTTCGCCATCGCCCCTTGCCGTGTCGCTCATTGAGCAACTTAAGTTCGCGAATTCGGCTGCCAACGGCGATGACTTCGATTTTGCGGATTGACCCGATCACCGAGAAGTTCGAGTCGCGAGCCCTTTTGCAACGTCCCGCTGGCACCCTACTCCGGCAGCACAATCCGCCGCGTCAGAACGCCGCGAGCCGGCTTCTCTGCGGGCTTCACAGCCGCCGCGCCGCGTGCCATCGGCACATAGCCTTCGTAGTCCAGTCCGTACTCAGGTGTCGTGGGTGGAGTTGATACCGGCGCATCCTGAACGACGGGCCGCTTCAGCAGCACGGCCGTGCTCACCATCAGCCCGGCACAGACCAACAGTCCCGCCAGCGCCGGACCGGCCGATTGCCAGGTCCAGCCGGCCGAGGACGAGACGTCTCCCTGGGCGATCCGCCGGCGCAGCGCGGGCCACAGCGAATGAACGCTCTCGTACGTACCGGGCGAATCCGCCCCCGCCAGGGCCGCCAGGGCCGACTTCACCCCGGCGTGCCGACGACGGCAGGCCGGACACTCCGAGAGGTGCTGGCGAACCTCAGCCTCGCGCTGCGAGTCGCCGAGGTCTTCCCCCGCGTACAGGGCCAGTTCGGTTTGAGCCTCGCGGCAGTTCATGGGGCCGCCCCTTCCGCGACCCGGGCGGATGTTCTGGGATAGCCCTGCCGCACTTCCCACAACTGCTGGAAGCGGATGCGCGCTTCGGCCAGTCGCCAGCGAATCGTCGCTTCGCGCCGGTTGAGGATCGCCGCGATCTCGGAGGTGCTGAAGTTTTCCATATCGCGCAGCACAAGCACCACTCGATACTTTTCCGCAATCTGTGAGATGACCGCCTGCACTTCCTGAGCCGTATCCTGCTTCGCCCGCGGATCGGCGACCGCTGGGTCGGGCCAGTTCTCGGTTCCGCTGTCGCTGAACAGCCACCCCCAGATTCGACGCCGACGCCGACGATGATGATCCAGGCAGAGGTTCACACCGATGCGGAACAGCCACGGCCCGAATCGACGGGCCGGATCAAACTGGTCGAGCCGTTCATACACCCGCAGGAATGTTTCCTGGGCGAGGTCTTCCGCCTGGTCGGCATCGCGAATGAATCGGCCAATCACACGAATCAAACGTCGCTCGTACCGTTGCACCAGCCTGGCGAATGCATTCTGCGACCCGCGTCGCGCTTCCTCGACCAGCCGGGCGTCGCTGGCCTGCGTGTCTGGTTCCGTTTCCGACGAAACCCGCTGGCTCGATCGAGTAGTGGTCGCCATGACGTCTCTCCCGCGCGTGGTCGGAAGGAATTACGCCGGCTGACATTCCGACGCGGGCGCAAATTCAGAGAATTCACACGCCCTCAGCCTACCGCTGCACAGAAGGTTTCACAAGTTCCGGCTTTGAAACCACTTAGGGCTCTGTTTCAGACAGGCGCTTGCGACCCGCCCACGTGCTGAATCGCCCTTAAGCTCCCATCGGTCCCGGTTTCACTCGACCGCCACGGCGGCCAGCTCTTCCGCCGCCGCCTCCACTTCGACATGCGAGACGTTCGGCAGGCAGTCCGCGAAGCCAACAAGGAGCGCCAGGTCGCACAACTGGTTGATCCGCCGGGGCACTCCCTGCGATGTTTCCCACAGCGACCGCAATGCCTCGGAGGAGAAGATTCCCCGCGGAGCGCCGGCGCGGTCCAGCCGCTTCAGCACGTAATCGCGAGTTTCATCGTCGGTCAATGCCCGCAGCGATGTCCGCACGGTCATCCGGTCGTCCAGCGCGCCGACGCGCTGCACCCGCGGCAACAGTTCCGGTTCACCCACCAGCAGCAGGGTGAACGTCGCGCCTGCCTCGGCCGGCAGATTGGTGAGCAGGTGCAGCGTCTGGAGGTGTTCCGGTTCCAGAAGGTGGGCCTCGTCGACGATCAGCAGCGGATGTCGGCCGGCGTGCGCCAGGTCGCGCAGGCGGGATTCGAACTGCCGCAGCACGACATCAGTCCGCAGCGCTTCCTGCGACGACGGTTCCGCACCGAGTTTGGCCGCCAGGTAAGCCAGCATTTCGCCCGGGGCCATCTGCGGAAACACCATCCGCGCCACCGGACCGATTTCCCCGGGCAGTTCGGCCTCCAGCACACGCGTCAGAAAAGTTTTCCCCAGACCGTGCGAACCCGACAGCACGCCCACGCCCTGGCGATTCTCGATCAGGTACTTCAGTTTGAGCAGCGCCGTGTGATGCGTGCGGCTCGCGAAGAAATCGCCGATGTCGCACGACCCCTGAAACGCCGATCGCTCCAGTTTCCAGTAACCTTCGTACATCGCCAGTTCCTCAACGTCGCTGATGAACGCAATCTGTGGCAGAGGCCGACAGCCTCCGCGCTGGTCGACGCCGCCAGCGTCGACTGCTCCCCTGCTTAGTCCACCTCAATCACTCCGCTCAGTCGGGCGCCGCGGGCGTCTGTGGCCCGGCCGGCCGATGGCAACTCGATGTCGCCGTCGATGAGTTCGACCCTCCGCATCCGCCCCGGCCGGCGGGACTGAGCCAGCGCCTGTTCGACCTCGCTGGAGACCATAAGATCGTCCTCCGCCGAGGCGACCGTCACGGTCGGGATCGGCGCCGCACGAGGTCCGGAGATTTGATCGCGCTGTCGTTTCTGGTGTCGCAGCAACGCCTCTTCTTCTTCGGCCAGCAGGGCCAGCCGTTGCTGGTACGAAGGGGGAATGACCTGCAAACTCTCCGGATCGGGCGCCGGGTTGATGTCGCGGGCCTTCGGCGTCGGGGAGATCGCAGCCGGGGCGTCGGTTGCGTTTGCAGCAGCTTCAGATTCGATGGCCCGGGCAACGGCGCGGGCCCGCCGGAACGCCCGCGGCGCTGGACCTTCACTGACAACCAGGCCCGAGACGCGGTCGTCGTCGACGATCGCCAGTACCTCATCGACTTCGTCGACGCCGCCCGCGTCGGCCAGTTCGAGCCCCGGAGAGATCGAGAAGCCCAGCACCAGCAACAGCCCTGCGGCAGCCGCCCCGATCAGCATTTTTTGCCGCTGTGGCGTGAGTTGGGGCATGTCCATCGACCGACTCCCTGGCGGCGCAAGCCGCCGGCATGGCGACAAACCAACGTGTCCTCAGCGAGATCGACACACCGGTCGCGCCGCCTGAAACAACTTTGCCGCCTGCAGCAAAGATTCCGCCAATGCCGCCCCCCCGCCCCCCCGCCCCCTGATCCCTGAATCCTGAATCCTGATCCCTGAATCCTGAATATCTGTCCACCTTCGCTTCACGCGATTCATGCGAGCAAATAAACTCCGGGCGTTCCCGTGGAGAGGCTGTTGATGAATGGATTCGGTTTCCACCCCGTCATTTCCGACTGGTTCACCAGTCGCTTTGCCGCCCCGACCGAGCCCCAGGCCCAAGGCTGGCCGCACATCGCCGCCGGCGAGCACACCCTCATCGCCGCCCCAACTGGAAGCGGAAAAACGCTGACGGCCTTCCTCGCCGTCGTTGATCGCCTGTTCAAGGATGCTGCCGCCGGTCGCCTCCGGCCCGGGATGCGGGTCATCTACATCTCGCCGCTGCGTGCGTTGTCGAACGACATGCGCCGCAACCTCGAAGTCCCGTTGCGCGAGATCGCCGAGCAGGCTCAGGCGGCCGGGCTTTCGATTCCTGAGCTCCGCGTCGGCCTCCGCACTGGCGATACGCCGGCCAGCCAGCGCCAGGCGCTGGTGAAGAACCCACCACACATCTTCGTGACGACTCCGGAATCGCTGTACCTGATGCTGACCAGTCGCCGCGGTCGGGAGGCACTGAAGACCGCCGACACCGTCATCATCGACGAGATTCATGCGCTGGTCCGCGACAAGCGTGGCTCGCATCTGTCCCTCAGCCTGGAACGTCTCGAAGCCCTGTGTGGTCGGTCGCTGCAGCGTATCGGCATCTCTGCGACTCAGAAGCCGATCGAACGGATGGCCGAGTTTCTGATCGGAACCGGTGAGAGAACACACCCCCCTCAGCACTCTGACGGCCCATCCCTGATTCAGCCCTCGCTGTTCAGTCCAGCGAGCGGGGGGCATCAGCCCCCTGATGATCCGCAAATCCCAGCGCGATCGAACGCGCCTGACACGGCGACTCAATCATCAAACTGCAACTTGCAATCTGCAATCTGCCATTCTTCGTCCGAACCACGCCATCAGGGGGCTAACGGCCCCCGCCCTCCCGCACCCTGCGCCATTATCGACGTCGGCCACGTCCGTCAGCTTGATCTGGGCATCGAGATTCCGACCAACAGCGAACTCTCCGCGGCGTGCAGCGCCGAGCAGTGGGGCAGTCTGCACGTGCGGATGGTGGAATTGATTCAGTCCCACCGCAGCACGCTGATCTTCGTCAACACCCGCCGCATGGCCGAGCGAGTCACCTTCGCGCTCACTCAGCTTCTCGGCGAAGATCACGTCGCCGCGCACCACGGCTCCCTTTCCGCCGAATCGCGGCTGACGACCGAACAGCGCCTCAAGCACGGACAGATCAAGGCCGTTGTCGCCACGTCGTCGCTCGAACTGGGCATTGATGTGGGCTACATCGATCTTGTCATCCAGATCGGGTCTCCCGGCGCGATCGCGGCGTTCCTGCAGCGAATCGGCCGTTCGGGTCACGCCCTGGGCCTCATTCCCAAAGGCCGGCTTCTCGCGATGACCCGCGATGAACTGGTGGAGTGCATGGCCCTTGTCCGCGCCGTCAAAGCCGGTCGCCTCGATGTCATTCAGATTCCCGAAGCTCCGGTGGATGTCCTCGCGCAGCAGATCGTCGCCGAGTGCGCCGCCGTCGAGTGGGACACCGATGAATTTTTCGCGATGTGCCGCCGCGCCTATCCCTATCGCGACCTCGAGCGCAAAACGTTCGATGAAACCCTGCGGTTTCTCTCGGAAGGCCTGACCCCCACCGGCGGCCGCAACCGGACATTCCTGCATCACGATCACGTCAACCGCCGGGTCCGCGGTCGCAAAGGGGCCGGGCTCACCGCCATCAACAACGGCGGCGCGATTCCGGAGGTCGACAACTACCGCGTGGTGGTCGAACCCGAAAACACCGTCGTCGGCTCGGTGGATGAAGAGTTCGCCGTCGAAAGCTCTGGTGGTGATATCTTCCTGCTCGGAAATTCGTCCTGGCAGATCATCGGCCTGCGGGGAAATGACCTGCGCGTCGCCGATGCCCACGGTGCTCCGCCCACGATCCCGTTCTGGCGCGGCGAAGCGCCCGGCCGAACGCTGGAGTTGTCGGAAGAGGTGTCGCGCCTGCGCAGCGATCTGGAAAGCTTGCTAGTCGGCGTCGACGACAGCGCCGATGTCGCCGAACAAGCCCGGGGGTTGCAACCCCCGGGCTTGCAGCGCGTTGTCGAGTGGCTGCTCGCTGAAACCCATTGCACGACCGACGCCGCGCTTCAGGTCGCCACCTATGTCGCCTCCGAGAAGGCCGCCATCGGCCTGTTGCCAACGCAGGATCGCGTCGTCTTCGAACGCTTCTTCGATGAATCCGGCGGCATGCAGCTCGTCGTCCACGCCCCCTTCGGCGCACGCATCAATCGCGCCTGGGGCCTCGCGATGCGCAAACGGTTCTGCCGCTCGTTCGACTTCGAGCTCCAGGCCACAGCCGACGACGATGGCTTTATTCTTTCACTCGGTCCGCAGCACAGCTTTCCCATCGAAAGCCTGTTTCCGATGCTCCGCTGCGACAACGCCTACAAGCTGCTGGAACAGGCGGTCATTTACGTCCCCATGTTCCAGGTCCGCTGGCGCTGGAACGCCACTCGTGCCCTGTTTGTCGAACGCCAGCGCAATGGCCAGAAGGTCCCGCCGGCCATCCAGCGGTTCCGCTCGCAGGACACCATGACGGCTGTCTTCCCCAAGCTCACTGGTTGTCAGGAAGAACACACCGGCGACCACGAAATTCCGGATCATCCGCTCGTCCAGCAGACGATGCACGACTGCCTGTACGAAGCGGTCGACCTGGCCGGCCTGATGAAAGTTCTGGAGCGCGTCGAGAAAGGGGAGATCACCTTCGTCGCCCGCGACACGCGAGAGCCGTCCCCCTTCACCTACGAACTGCTCAACGCCAACCCCTATGCGTTTCTCGATGGCGGCGAAGTGCAGGAACGCCGCGCCCGCGCCGTCTCCACCCGCCGCACGCTCAACCCCGAGGAACTGCGCGACCTCGGCCAGCTCAACCCGCAGGCGATTGAAACCGTCATCGGAGAAGCCCAGCCGCTCATCCGCTCGGCCGATGAACTGCACGATGTCCTCCTGTCGCGATTCGCCATGCGTGCCGAACCGTACTGGCAGGCGTTCTATCAGCAGCTTGAAAAGTCCGGCCGGGCCGCCTGCATCACCCGGCCCGATGGCGTCCCTGCCTGGGTCGCCACAGAACGCTGGCCCGCGATTCAAACCCTCTGGAAAGGGATTGAGTCCACCCCGCCGCTGGTCGCACCGAGCACCGTCCGTCACGACTGGGACGATGTCGAAGTTCGCGTCACCATGATCCGCGGTTTCATCGAGACCGCTGGCCCCATGACGGCCCTCGAAATCGCCGAAACCCTCGGCATCGGCGAGTCGGAAGCATTCAGCGGGCTTGAGGCGATCGAGGCCGAAGGGATCGTCATCCGCGGCCAGTTCCGCGACGGCGGTTTCGCCGAAAAGGATCCCGAAGCGAAAGAATACGAACGCGCCGACGCTCGTGCCGCCGCCAGAGCCGCGGAAGAAACGCTGGCCACGCCGCCCGCTGTCTCTGGCGGCCTCAGCGACAAGTCCCGCCATGTCGAATGGTGCCACCGCGCGCTGCTGAGCCGCATTCATCGCCTGACCATCGCCGGCCTGCGCCGCGAAGTGCAGCCGGTTGATGCCGCGACTTATCAGCGGTTCCTCTTCCGTCACCAGGGAGTGATGACCGGCTCGCGCCGCCAGGGGGCCAATGGCCTGTTTGAAGTCATCGGTCAGTTGCAGGGGCTCGATATCCCGACGGTCTGCTGGGAACGCGACATCCTCCCGCTGCGTGTCGAAAACTACCGCAAGGAATGGCTGGACGAACTGTCGCTGTCCGGCGAAGTGACCTGGGGCCGTCTCCATCCCCCGGCCCGCGACCCCGAAAAGTCCCGACCGACCGCCAGCCTCACCCGCGTCGCCCCCATCTCGCTGTTCCTGCGCGAAGACCGCGAATGGCTGCTGGAAACCGCGGGGGAAACGAAGGTCGAAGACCTCAGTTCCCCGGCCCAGCAGGTGGTCGAACTGCTGCAGTCACGCGGCGCAATGTTCTCCAGCGACATCGAGTCCGCGGCACAGTTGCTGCCGTCGCAACTCGACGATGTTCTCGGCGAACTTGTCGCGCGCGGCTTCATTACGGCCGATGGTTTTTCCGGTCTTCGCAACCTCGTCCGCGAATCGACCACCGGCGACGCCGCCCTCGCCGCCGTCCCCACGATGGCCAAACTCATCCGCAAACGCCGCACCTCCCAAAGCGTCGGCCGCTGGTCGCTGTGGCGGACCCATTTCGCCGAGTCGCTTGCGACCCGTACGCCCGGTAAAGAAACCGCCGAGCACTGGGCCTGGCAGCTCCTGCGCCGCTGGGGCGTCGTCTACCGCGACCTCCTCGACCGCGAAAGCGGCGCTCCGCGCTGGTGGGAACTCGTTCGCGTTTACCGCCGCATGGAAGCCCGCGGCGAAATCCGCGGCGGCCGGTTCATCAAAGGAGTGGCCGGCGAGCAATACTGCGCCGCCGAAACCGTTGCCGCCCTGCGCAAGCTTCGCTCCGATGAATCGCGAGCCGAAACCGTTGTGTTCTCCGCGGCCGACCCGCTGAACCTCGCCGGCATCATCACGTCCGGCCCGCGCGTCCCGGCCCAGGCCGGCAACCGCGTGGCCTACGTCAACGGCGTGCTGGCCGCCGACTGGCAGGCCGGCCGGATCACCTGGCATACAGGCTGTACCGAAGAACTGCGCCTGAGAATCCGCGAACGCCTGCTGAACAGCATTGAACCCAAACAACGCACCAGCGTCGCCGAAACCCCCGCGCCCGAAGGCGCGGTCATCGTCCAGACCGGCCCGCTTCCCGCGCCCGCTCTGCGAACGGACATCCTCGCCCCGCGGAAGGATCCCGACCAGTTCCCCCTGGAAGGCCCCGTCCCCCCCGGCCGAAACCTGCATATCCGCATCCCGAAATCCAAACCGGTTCCGCAGGGTTCGCCGTTTCCCAAATTTTGATCGCTCCAAGCCGACGGCTTGCCGTCAAGTGGGCGTCACGAGCCCGGGACTGGCGACATCGACTGCCATGCAAGTTTTCAGAATGCAGTCTTGGCGGGCAGCTCTCGTTTGCGCAGGACGGGTGCGGTCTTCATCCATTCCCAAAGCTCAACGCGTTCGCCGTGTGATTTCAGGAAAGAATGCAACTCGGCAACACTTCCCGTGAGTAAGGTGTGATTATGCGACTCTTCGGTCCGATGGGGTGTCAGTTGTGGGTGCTTCTCAAAGAACCTTGGTTCCATGAGTGCGATCCCCAGATCCTGTTGATTCCACTCCAGTCGCACGATCAGGTGCCCTGGGGACTTTGAAGTCTTCTGCAGGCTGAGGTAATGCCGATCATTCAGTTTCACAAGGTTCGCGGAAATCGGACCTCCTTCAATCTCTCTTTCGATCGCAGGGCCGCCGTCCGACGACCTGATCAGACTGAAACTTCTGATCGTGACCGCAGTGCCTTCTGGCGATTTCCGTTCGACCCGGAAGAATTCTCCGATCTTTGGTTCCGGGTAGACAGTCGGAGGCTGCCCGTCCCGGGGAGCACATTCCCAGTCTCCGATCAGCCTGAGATCGAACGTCGCGAATTCGCCCTTGTCGCCTGCGATGTCGTGTTCAGTGTAAACAAACGAGCAACCTGTGAACGTGATCAGGAGCAGGCCGGCAATCAGTCGTTTCATCAGACGACTCCCCGCCAGATGGCAATCAAAGTCCCTGTCAAGACGATCAAGCGCCTCGATCATCCACGGCGTACCCCAGGGGTGCAAGGTGGTTCGGACGAACTTGCTACTCCACGGCCTCTTCAATCGACCGATCCCCCGGAAACAATCGGAGCGCCAGCGCGTCCACATCGTTTCTCATCCGGCCGAAAGAGAGTCCGCCGACTTCTTCGCCGTCGCGCACGAACAACAGATGATGGCATTCAAGGCACACCCAAACGTCCATCGCGTCATCGCCCGTTACAAACCGCAGCCGGAAGCCCCATCGCGGTCGGCAGGCCGCCGGGTCGTAGATGTAGTTCCGCGGCGTTTGCAGCAACTGCTTCACCAGTTGCTGGTCGTTTTCGTTGAACAGAATGGGTTCGGCGATCGCCTCGAAATCCTCCAGTGATTCCCAGTCCGGCTTGTTTCCCTTGATCCGAATCCGCGTGGCATAGACACGCTCGGCGTTCTGGATGATCGCGACGTTCTGCTCGCCGCCAATGCGTTCCGCCAGCTGCGCCCGCTCGGCCGCCGTTACCGGCCGGTATTTGTTCCAGCCCATCCAGCCCATGATGACCATGCACCCGAACAGGCCGCCCCATACCCAGCCGGGCAGCGATTTCGGGGCCTGCACTCGCTCTGTCATATCTTCCGGTCCTCTTCATCGTCGGCGGTCTCGCGCGGCGCGATCTGCCAGACCATCGGCTGGCAGGTGATCTCGTCCCGGGCGGTAATCCCGCCGTCCTTCACGAACCCCAGCCGAAGGTACACCGGCACCGCATAGCGCGACGAGTTCACCGTAATGCGACCGGGGTTCCCGCTGGCGAGCGCCGCATCTCGCAGCTGCTCCCACAGCCGCCGGGCAATTCCCTGGCCATGGTGCGTTTCAGCCACGAACAGGTGATACAGGTGCGAGTTGTCCGTCATCGCCCCCACCCCCACAATCGTCTCCCCCTCGACGGCGACGACATGCCGGCCTCCCCGTTCCAGCCGCGCCCTCGTTTCCTCCTCGCCCATTCCTTCCAGCAGCACCGCTGCTCCCGTGGCCGAGTAGTCGGGCGTGATGAACCGGCGGGCCAGCTCGGTCACCAGCGCGCTGATTGCGCGGGCATCTTCGGGCCGTGCAGGGCGGAAGGTGACCACGGAAAGGCTCTCTGTTCAGGTGGCGGGCCGGTCGCCGCCGTCATGACCGGCTTGCGCGAGGGCCCTCGCATAGTCGTCGGGCGTGTTCAGATTAGCGAGCCACAACCCGACAGGATCGACACGCGCGAGCAGATCCGGTTCGATCGCCCGCCCGCCGGCGTCTTCGATCAGACCGATCAGCGACCGGCGTCCCCGCTCCAGCCGCTCGCGGATCACGGGAATCAGCGAAGTCCCATACACCCCCGCCAGCGGATGCCACCGTCCCGCAATGCGCGGCGCTGCGACCTCAGCCCCGATGGCCGCATTCACAATGGCCCGGATCACCTCCGCCGTGAGAAACGGCGTATCGCAGCCCGTCACAAACGCGGCCGTCGCCCCATGCCGCAACAGCCATTCCAGCCCCGCCAGAAGTCCGACCAGCGGCCCGCCATCCGGTTCTTCATCCCGCACAATCGCCACGCCCGCCAGGTCCGGCTCTGGTTGCTCGGCGCCGATCACCACCACCACCGGCTGCACCACGTCGCCCACCACGCGTGCCGCCCGCGCAAGCAGTGTCTCGCCGCCAAACAACAGGTCCAGCTTCGGTGAGCCCATTCGCGAGCTCCTGCCCCCCGCCAGAATCACCCCGCCAGTTGACATGACTCGCTCGTTTCCGAAGTGGGGCCTTCATGTCACCAACACGACGAAAAAGGGAACCCGTCGCGGCACTTTGTCCGAAGGCGGTACGTGCCCGTTGTCCAAGGGACATCCAAACCTGCCGCGTCGTCCTTGAACAAAAGAAGAATACGAACAGAAGGAGAGAAGAAGAAGGAGAGCAGCCAGGAGAGTTCGGCAGGGCGATCGCGCCATGCTGGGCGATCTGGTAGAAGTGGGCGATGGCGACTCGTGAGTTGATGCGGCCGAAACGGATTCGGCCCTGGCGGGTCGCCGTCACAGGAGGCCTGCCATG
>VFQQ010000376.1_pt1 | contig 94897 bp, 60 predicted proteins | sample 3512341 | NCBI WGS metagenome assembly VFQQ01 (sample SAMN10412373, study PRJNA504923) | tailings metagenome | isolation source: Relicate 2 Philex TSF1 revegetated site | place: Philippines: Tuba, Benguet | collected 2017-08-29 | reverse complement strand
ATCTTTGGGCAGATGCCCGTACTGGCTCTCATGGTTCTGCAGCGCAGTGGCGAGCTGCTTGAGATGGTTGTGGCACTGCGTTCGCCGGGCCGATTCCCGCGTCCGCTGGACTGCCGGCAGCCCGATCGCCACTAAAACCCCGATGATGGCCATCACCACCAGAAGCTCGACCAGCGAAAACCCGCTTTGTATAGAAAGCGGTTCCGGGTAAATCGACGGCTGCCGAATTCTGATCACCAGCGCCCCGCCCTTCCTACAGTCGCCCCCAGTCTTCAGTCGTCCGCCATCGATTCGAGGACCCTCGCCGCGCCATATCCGCCCAAGCCCGCCATCATCATGGCATCCGCCAGCAGGAACAGGTACTCCCCGGAGGAACACTTTCCGACGAACGGAAAAACTTGTTGTTGCAGCACAGATGCACTCCCCCTTTTCGGATACCGCTGAACTTCCGTTTCCGACCAGGTCAGGATGCCGAAGGCCACAAGGTTGGCCGTGACGAGCGCCATCCCCCACCGGAAGCCGGAGTGCACCGAGTTCGACGAGACAAGAGCCTCTCTCCACCGTTGAAGACGTCCCGGACGACGGCTGGCCTCGCGCCGATCAAGGACGGCTTCGGCCGCCGAAATCGCGTCGCGGAATCCTTGTCGAGACTTCGCTTCCTCATATTGCTCACGAAGCTCCTGCGCCTTTTCCGCTTCGAGGATCTTCTGCTGCTCCTGCACCTGCGCCCAACGACGGTGCCAGGCAGGAGTCTCCTCTTCCGCATGATTCAGCACTTCGTCGAGATTGCCGGAGTCGCCGGCTTCCTGTATGCAGTTCGCCCGTTCTGCTTCCCACAACTCGACGACATCCGTTCTCCCGGCCATGTGGAAGAGTCCCACGACCTCCGCCGCTGGATGCCACTCTTGTTCCCAGTCAGCTTTGACGAGGTCGCCGGCACCGAGCGTTCCATCTCGCACGAGCCGCACCAGGTCTCGAAATGCCACGGGCCCGAGTTCGGCGTCGAACAAGCGATATTGGTAACGTGTCGCCATGCCTCTCGCCCACCAGCTCGCTAGCCCAAGCGTAGTGCTCCAAAAACCATCTGGCCCACTTGGCCTGATTCTCTCCAAAAATCTGTGGGAATCAAGCTCGAATAATGAAAGCTCGGAGACAGAGCAAGGTCAGACGTTCCGGCGGTCTGCCGGAGGTTTTGTTCTCGTGTTACCGCCAACCCCGAGAAACTCCAGTGGCCTGCCAAGGAATATCCGGGTTGCAGCTCACTGCTCTGCTGACCGCGTAGCGTCATGAATGGCACGGCGGTTTGATTGGTGCTGAGTGTCGGGTCAACTCGTCGCCCCGCAACGAAAGGCGTCGCGCTCGGCGAGAGTGTCTGCATTGGCGCACAGAACTTCAATTGCGAGCAGGACGTGCTCTGGCAATGCCCGCCAACCCCCGATCACCCGCAGCAGCCGAGCGTCAATCTGTGTCAGTGGAGGACAGCCGGTGACGTCTGGACGCTGCCATATCGCTGCCAGCAGGCATGAGCCCAAGTGGAACTCCGTTGCCCGTTTAGCATTGTGGCACTGGGACGGCTCATTCAATTCCCGCCGCCTCCACTCATCCCGTCTCCGAGAAACGATGGCGACGCAGGACTGGCTGAGCCACGGTCGTTTGAGGAGCGGCGATTGTCACGACAATGTCACAGTTCGTGTCAGCAGCCCCTTGTAATCCTTGGAAACTAGCTAAAACTACAGAGATCATGGAAGAGCCGTGAGCGTTGCTTGCGACATCGAAAATGGCCTGATTCTCGTAGGTTTCGAGGGATTTTGACCACATCCCGCTGCTTCCAATCGGTGGCTTCCGAAGCCGAAGGTTGCAGGTTCGAATCCTGCCGGGGACACTGCGGGCCGCGTCGTCGAACCCGCCGGCTGGCGAAAGTGAGCGGGTAAAACTCAGCGGGCCGTTTTTCCTGCGGTCGGTCCTGTTTTGGGGCCTGCTCCCTGGTCGGTGCTCGGCCCTTCTTCTGCGTTCGACCCTTGTTTTGACTTCGGGTGTGCGGTCTGAAGGCCAGCCCTGTCTTCAGGTGACCTGCGAACGGACGCCGATTGGGAGCTTGAGCCGCGACCGAAGCTCCGCACCGCCGGTCATCGGGTTTCGATGGTGATCGTGCGTTTCACGAGGGTCCGGGCGTCGTTGGAGATCGTCGTCGCTCCGTTCTTCATTTCGACCTTGTAGAACGGGTGCACGAAACGGTCATCCATGTTTTTGCCGCGGAGGACGCGTCCCCCCTCGAACTCGGTCTCGCTCGCGAAAACAGTGATGCGTTCCTCGCCGAGGGCGGCCTGAACCTTGATCGAGCCCGCTTCCGGGAACCGGAACTTCGCACCGGCCGCGACTGTGGTTCCCGCCGGAACGAGGACGACCTTCTCGCCCCGGGTGCCGGTCCCCACCACCTCGATGAACACTGTCGACTTGCCGCGGTTTTCGACGAAGACGGCGAGTTCATCGCCTGGAGCGAAGACGTTGTTTTTCTTGTCTGTCGACAGCCGCACATCGAGCGGGCTGGATGGCGGCAGGTAGTCGGGCCGCGTGACGCCGTCGATTGCCATGACGGGCACTCCCAGCCCCATCGAGCGGACGATTTCGTCATAGTAGTCCTCCCACATGTCGCGCCGCACCACCCCCGAGCTCGCGAGAGCGACGAGGCCGAGCGATGTGAAGCCGGGCTGCTTGACGAGCGTGCGAAACTCGGACACATCGGCGAGGCCCAGTTCGCCAGCGGCTGTTGGCAGCTGCAGCGGTGCGTCCAGGTATCGCTGGGAGGTGGAGATCATGGGTTCGACGTCCTGCGGTTTCCCCAGGAGGCGTTCCATGGCGCTCAGGAACCGTCGGGAGTCGTCTTCCACGAGTTGATCCATTTCCTTGCGAGCGGGGTACTGCGCGAGCACTTCCCGCCGGTCGACTTTTCCGCTTCCCGAGAGCTTTTCCACTGCGGGACGGACATCGTCGCGGAAGGACTTCATGCCGCGGTCGTGGCAGCGGATGCACGACAGCCCGTTGCGCACCGTTTTGTCTTCCGCAAATTTGTCGGTGACGATGCTGGTGGGGGCCTCGTCGAGCCGGGTCCCGGTGTGATCGCAGACGTAGTACGCCTGCAGACCGTTGGGGAGGTTGAAGATCATTTCTCCGCCGGTCCCCTGCAGGTTGATGGGATCGACAAAGATGTTCTCGCTCCCCTTGCTGGAGGCGTAGTCGATGCTTTTCCAGTAGGCGCCCAGTGAATAGGGATGGCGTTCGACGGCGCGGTTGTTGCGCGAAACTCCGGAGACCGTCATGCCGCCGCGGCGGGCGAGCCGCTGGTCGAGGTTGGCCTGGGGGTCGATCCCCAGTTCCTGCTCGAGATCGGACAGCTGTCGCGGCAGCTGCAGCAGGTCGTGGTACAGCGGAGGCAGCGTGGCGACCGAGCTGAACCAGTCCATGCGGACGAACGGAATCGGCCGGATCAGCCCTGCCGGGCCGAGATACTCCGTGACGAGCGCATCGAACACGCTCGAGTCTTCATAGACGATGCCATACGGATATTCGAGCAGGACGAGGTCGTAGAGATTGGCGGAGTCGGCGGTCGTTTCACCCTTCCTGATGGACTGAAACGGCTTTTTATGCCACCCGGCCTTGCGGAGATCGATGGCGAACACGGTGGCGACTTCGCCATTGATGGCGACAGGACGCACCAGGTCGCGTTCGCGGGACAGGTGATTGACGGCTTTGGCGAAAGCCGCGGCCTGAGTGTCGAGCAGGTCGCGCGTGGCGCCGGCGGCGAGCAGGTGATGGCAGCTGAAATAGCGGGTAAAGCGTCGTTCGTCGCTGGTGAGAGTCCGCTGGTGGGCGAGGATCTGCTGGAGCACATACTCGACTCCTTCCACTCCCTGAAACGACTCGCCTTTCGCGGGAGCAGCGGGCTGCTTCACGTCTGCGGGAAACTCCGGGGCCTGCGCCAGAATCCACTGACGGATGGTTTCGATTTCCGAGGCGCTCAGCGGGGGCTGCCCTTCGGGCATCCGGGCGTCTTCGTCGGCGGTGATGACCGCGCGGTAAAGACGCGAAGCGTCGGGCTGGCCGGGAACCACTGTCTCCCGGGACAGCAGCGATTCGCGATCGAGAACGTCAACTCCGTCCTGTGTGGAATTGCCGCCGTGGCATTCCAGGCAGCGCGACCGCAGGATGTCTTTCACGGTCGCGGCCAGTTTCGCGGGGTCGGGTTTGTCGGCGTCCGCCGCGCGGCAGGGGGGCGTCTCCATCAGCACCAGAATTCCGGCGAGCAGGGCCAGTGAACGTGCGGTGGACGAGAGCAGTGTCTGCATGACGACATCCGGAGAACGTTGCAAAACCAGAGCGGCTGAGAATGATGTATTCGTAATGGGACAATCGGGAACACGGAAGCCGGCAGATCCGGCTTCCGTGTGAGGCGATTCACCCGACGGGGGGATCACTTGGCGGGCACGTCTTCAGGTGTCTTCTCGCTGGGCAGGGTGGTCGGATCGATGGCCAGCATTTTTTCGCCGTCGGTCGATTCCGGGATCGAAGGCATTTCACCCGGCGCCGGGAAGGCCGATTCCGGAATGTCGTTCAGCTCGGCCTTCTGGTCCTTCTCGGCCAGCTGCGAATAGCCCTTGGCTTCGAGGTCGTACCGGCCCCAGTACACGCGGCGGACCGGGTTGTAGTAGTACACGTACCGCGGACGGGACGGATAGTAGATGCAGTAGTGGTAGTTGTAGCCGCTGTACGAAGCTGTCGGCTTGTAGTAGTAGGACGAGTAGTAGTACGTCCGCTGGGGCTGGTAGCTCCAACCGCCGTAGTAGCTGCGGCCGTAGTACCGGGCGGCTTCGACGCCCGTGGCCAGGGCCATCACGGTCGTCAGCGCCAGCAGGGCGAGGGTCTTGCGGCGGGAGAGGAGTCCAGTGGTTGCAGTCATCAGTTTTCTCCAGTCAGGTGGTTTGAGTGGCTTATCCGCGGATGCGTGCGGTTCGAGTTCGCCAGGAAAACGCGCCGCTCTGTCAAAACTTCCCGTGATCTTGCTTCAATTTCCGAAAATCTGTCGTTTCCTTTCCAGAAGACCTACCGGCCGGTGACGGTCCACGCCGCCCAGAAGAACGGGTGGGCCGCGCCGTAGCGTTCACGACGGGCGGCAATTCGACGTAACTGGGCCTGACGCAACGCTTCCGGTCGACCCTGCCCGGCCGCGAGCTGTGCGAAGAAATCGTTCATCAGCAGTGCGGAATCACGATCGGGAACCTGCCACAGCGTCGCCACGACGGAACTCGCCCCCGCCAGTTGAAACGCCTGCCTGAGCCCGGCCACCCCTTCTCCGCTGTTCACCTTGCCAATTCCCGTTTCACAGGCGCTGAGCACCACCAGTTCGGTGCCCGCCAGGTCGATCCCCACAATCTCCAGGCCCGTCAGAATGCCGTCATCCGAGCCGGTCGATTGCCGGCTGTTGCAACCCGCGAACAGCAGTCCGCAGCGCAGGAGTGGATTCTCGATTTCCACGGCAGCCGGGGCGCTGCGAGCCGACCTGGTCTTTCCGCCCGGCTCGGCATCGCGAACAGCGGGCCGTTCGGGAAGAAAGAACCCATGAGTGCTTAATACCAGAATGCGCGGCGCGCGAACGCTCTTCACCACGCTTTCCAGCGCGAAACGATCGGCGTAGGTGCGCGGCGGCTCGCCGGCGATTTTTTCCACGCTCGGGGCAATGAAATCGGCCTCGACCTTCGTATTCGGCAACCGCAGCACGTTCGCGAGCGCAGTGAATGTGCCGCGAGTGCGGGTCGGTTCGAGCTCGCGCGTGGGAAACAGCGCCTGAATCGCCTTTCGCAGCGCATCGATCGACAGATCGAAATCGGGATCGGCAAACAGCAGCGGCGTGGTCGCCTGCACCTCGGCGCCGCTGTCGGCCGACACGAGATCGCGGCCGCTGGTCACCAGCCTCAGGGCGTAGTCTTCAAGCAGCAGTCGACCTTCGGACACGGGAATCGCCGCCCAGGGGAGCAACCAGAGTTCGCCGTCCGGGCTGACGATCAACGACTCGACAGCGTCAGGGAGTTGCTCGGCGATCGGCCTCCAGACGCGCGCCTGCACGCGCGCCAACAGCGGGTCCAGCTGACGCAGGGCGGCGTCTTCTCCCTGCTTCTGCAGGAGGCCATCCGCCCGGGCAGCCCGCGAGATCTCCGAACGCACGTCTCCGATGAGGGCGTCGATTTCAGAAGCCAGTCCGAGATCGAGAATCCGGACATTCCCCGTTCCGGAACGGGGAATAATCCAGGCGAAATATCGCGCCGGCTGAAACTTCTCGACCGTCAGTTCCGGGTCGGCGTTGTTGAAGTCGTAGACTTCGATTCGGGCGATGTCGATGAGAACCGCGCCCGCGGGGATCGCTTCCCGAACAGTTTCGAGCTCGACCCATTGACCGAACGCCTCCGATCGCCGCAGCGACTGGGAAATTGACCGCGACAGCGCCGCCTCCTCAGCCTCCAGCGACTGCAGAATGTCCTGCTGTTTCGCGCTGGCGGCCTGGGCGCCCATCGAAACAGCGGCCAGCTGCTTTCGCACTTCAAACAGACGCTGCACCTCGGCCCCGCCCTCTGCGGCGGCCGAGCGTTTCAGCAACTGTTCGCGATCGGCCATCGATTCCTGGGTGATGGCCTTGCCATTGATGAGCCAGCCAGCGGAGGCGTTGGCCAGGGCGGAATGGTCCGGATTCAGACACGCCATCGACAGTGCGTGATGCAGCTGCTGCCGGTAGCGCGTGGTCAGGTACTGCAGCTGTTCGCGATCCGACAGGCCGGGGAGCACTCGGGCGACATGCCTGCGAATCGCGCGGCGGACATGCTCCATGCTGTCGCGTGCGCCTTCCAGATCGTTGGCCGCCATCTGCAGGCTGGCCAGGTTTTCCCACTGGACGAATGTCAGCGGATGGTTGTCGCCGATGGATTCGGCGGTGATCTGCAGCGCCTCGCGCGTCGCGGCGACGGCCTCCCGGGATTTCCCCTGCCGGTGATGCAGAACCGCGAGATTGCTGAGGACGTTCGACAGCAGGTATGGGTCGGCCTCGCGGTGCTTGCGCCGGATCTCCAGTGCGACATTGAGCGCATTTTCCGCATCGGCATACCTCCGCTGGAACACGAAGATCACCGCCGTATTCTCGAACGCAAACGCGACATCCGGGTGTTCGACCCCCTGCACTCGGACGCGAATCGACAGCGCCTTGCCAAGCGCGTCCGCCGCCGCGGGGAAGTTCCCTTCCTCGATCAGCGCGGTCGCCACATTGTTGTAGGCATCCGCAGTGTCAACGTGGTTCTCACCATGAAACGCCAGCGACAGTCGCAGGGACTCGTTGAACATCCGCTTCGCTCCAGCCAGGTCTCCCTGTTCGCGAAGCATCCGCCCGAGGCGGTTCATGGGCGGCACCAGTTCGGCCACATCGCGGCCGGCCGCCTGCCGGTACAGGGTGATCGAGCGCTCGAAACTCGCACGGGCCGCGCTGTAGTCGCCCAGGGCCTGCTGCTGATTCCCCAGCAGCAGGCAGGCGCTGGCGGCGTCGAACGACTTCTCGCGCCCGGTGCGTTGATAGATCGCAATGGCCTGGCGATATCGCTCGGCCGACTCTGCAGGCTGGTTCAGCGATGCGTACGCGCTGGCCACGTTCTCCAGCAGCGACAGCGATGCCTGATGCTCCTCGCCCAGTTCCTTCTTCGCGACATCCAGCGCCTGCTGCCAGAGCACCAGCGACTGATGATGATCGCCCGCGCGCGACATCGCCAGCGCCAGATGGCTTTTCGCCAGCGCCGTCTTACGCCCATGCTCGCCATGCACCCTGCGGTTCGCTTCCACCGCCCGCCGGCAAACCTCAATCGCTTCCGCCACGTCACCATCGACGCTGATCCGGCCGGCTTCTTCATTCAGGCGGATCGCCTCGGCGGCAAGCCGGGCATCGGCCATCGGCTGGGCCGGGAGCGCCCGGGGCAAAAGCGCCACGCAGAGCCCCCAGGCCAGAATCTGGAACGCAGTTCCTCGGACGGCGGCTGGTTTCGACATGGTCGAGATCCTGTTGTCCGAAAGGGGTGTGATGGGCAAAAAGGGTACAAAAAGTCCGCTGGGACGGGGCTATTGCCCGGTCACCGTCCATGCGGCCCAGAAAAACGGATGGGCGGCGCCGTAGCGTTCCCGGCGCGCGGAAATCCTCGAGCGCTGGGCATGCTGCAGGGCTTCCGATTTCGACTGGCCGGCCGCCAGGTTGGCGAAAAACTCATTCATCAGCAGAGCGGAATCACGATCGGGGACCTGCCAGAGCGTCGCCACAACCGATTTCGCCCCGGCCAGCTGAAACGCCTGCCTGAGCCCGGCCACTCCTTCACCAACGTTGATCTTGCCGACCCCCGTCTCGCAGGCGCTGAGCACAACAAGCTGGGTGCCCACGAGATCAATGCCGACGATCTCAAGGCCGGTCAGGATGCCGTCGTCTCCGGCGACGGACTGTTTCGAGTTGCAGCCGGCAAACAGCAGTCCGCACTGCAGCAGCGGGTTGTCGAGCGCGGCGCTCCCTGACGAACCGACGCGCGGCAGGAAAAATCCATGCGTACTGAGGACCAGCATCTGCGGTCGACGGACGCTCTTCAGAATGCTTTCGAGCGCGAAGCGGTCGGCATACAGCCGCGGCGCCGTGCCGGTCAACTTTTCGATGCTGTGCGAGATGAACTCCGCCTCGGTGCGGGTATTCGGCAGCCGGAGCACTGTGGAAATCACGGCGGACGAGAGGACGCCCCGGGTTTCGTTCGGCCCCAGCGTGCGCTTGGGAAACACCGCCTGAATCGCCTTGCGAACAGCATCGACCGAGAGATCAAAATCGGGGTCGGCAAACAGCACCGGCATGGTCGTCGACAGCCCGGCCGACGAATCGGCCGACAGCACCTCGCGCCCGCTGGTGACAAAACGGAGGCTGTAGTCCTCGATCAGGCAGCGATCCTCAGCGAGCGGCAGAGCCGACCAGGGCAGCAGCCAGAGTTCGCCGTCCGGGCAGAGAATCAGCTGCGATGTTCCTTCCGGCAGCGCCGCGGCCAGCGGGTCCCACACCTGCTTTCGCAGCTGCTCCATCGCAGGTTGCAGTTCCTTGACCGACTCTGCTTCGCCCTGCGTTCTCAGGCTGCTGCCAGATTTCGCGGCGCTGATCAGTTGCTCACGAACACTGCGAATCGCCGTCTCCACGCCCGCGGCATCCCCCAGATCGATGATGCGGACAGCCCCCTGCCCGGCTGGTGGAATGATCCACGCGGCGTATCGCGTCCGTTTCGTCGAGCTTTCGGCGCCCAGTCCGCTGGAATAGAACCGCGCGATGTCGATCAGCGCGGTCCCGTCCGGAATCGCGCTGCGGATCTGACTGAGTTCGCGCCATTCGCCGCGGGACGGGGAGCGGCGCAGCTGCTGCTGAACGATCCGCGTGAGCTGCGACTCTTCACTCTCCAGCGTCTCGATGTCGTCCCGCTGGAGCTTGCCGCCGGAAGCGCCGCCCGCTCCCATGGAGATCGCGGCGAGGCGTTTTCGCACGTCCAGCAGCTTCTTGACTTCGGGCGAGGCCTGTTCGCCGGCGGCCGCTCGCAGCAGTTGCTCGCGCTCAGCCAGCGTCTCCTGCACAATCGCCTTGCCGTTCACCAGCCAGGCCGCCGAGGCATCGCACCAATCGGGGCGCGTGTGTCGCACAAAGGCGTTGGCCAGCGCTTCCCGCAGGTGCGGGGATTCAATCTTGTTGATGAACAGCAGCTGTTCACGATCGGACAGCCCCGGCAACACCCGGGCCACATGCGCACGGGCGGCGCGGCGCGCCTGGTCGATCTGTTTGAGTCCCGCTGCATGCTGCCCCGCGAGAAGTTCGACGCGTGCCAGCCCCCACCGGGTGTCAATGGTGTCCGGATGCGTCTGGCCCAGCGTTTTCAGATGCACGCGGATCGACTCGTCATACAGCGTGCGCGCCTCGTCGTAGTTTTTCTGATGCCCGTGGATCCTCGCGATGAAGTGGATCGTCTGGGCGACGACAGGGTGTTCGTTGCCGACAGACTTTCGCTGAATCGCAAGACTCCTTTCAAACCCCGCCCGGGCGTTGTCGTAATCCTTGAGATCGTTCTGGACGCCGGCCAGATTTCCAAGAACGACGGAATACAGCATGTGCTCGCGTCCCAGAGTTTTCTCACGGATCGCAAGGGCTTTCTCAAACGACTCGCGGGCCTTTACGAAGTCTCCCTGCTCGCGATAGATGGAACCGAGGTTGTTGTGCAGCGATGCGGTGATGTCATCCCTGTCGCCATAGACTTTGAGTGCGATGTCGATCGCCTCGCGATAGACCGGGATCGCGGCTGCGGCGTTCCCCTGGACCTGCAGCAGACTGCCCAGGTTGTTCAGCGACTGGGCAAGCGTTCGCCCCATGGTGTCAGGCGATTTGCGGGTAATTGCGATGGCCCGGTCGAAGTGCGAGCGAGCGACGGCATAGTCGCCGAGCTGATACCGGCAGAACCCCACGGAGTTGTACATGTTGGCGGTCTGGAGATGATCCTCGCCGACCGTTTTTCTTCGGACCGCCAGCCCCTTTTCGTAGTGCTCCAGCGCTTCAGAATAGCGCCCCAGCCCCGCGCAGGTATCCGCAAAGTTCACCCGCACGAGGGTCGTCTCCAGAGCCTCCACCCCCTTGATCTTCTCGATGTCGCGGAGTGCTTCCCGGTACAGCGGCAACGCTTTCTGTTGGTCGCCTGATTTCGCCAGCGCAAAAGCGAGGCTGTTCTTCGATGCTGCGACGTCAAAACTCGCTTCCGCAAAATGCCGCCGACGCATGGCCAGCAGCTTCTCCGCCAGCGGCAGCGCCTTCCGCCAGTCGCCTTGATCGTTCAGCGCATAAACTTCGTCGTTCAGCTTCTGCAGGGCGGCCCGTTCCTGTTCGGTGGGAGGCCGCGTCGTCTGCGCGGTCGCGGCAGGCATGGGACACAGCCACGCCAGCGCGAGGCAGGCGACGACACTGGCGAAATGGACTCCGAGCCGACGCGCTGCCATGACATCCACTCCTCACGTCATTGCACAACGGCCATGCAGGCGGGCCGGTTCGCGGGGTGCAGGCGTTCAATCGGACCAGCATGCCAGGCCGGGCGCAGCCTGTCTGAACGGAGGTTTACTCCGGAAGGTCCTGCGGGTTGTAGTACTTCACCGATGCGCTCATGATCGGAATCGAGTCTTTCTGAAAGCTCGTCGTCGTCACTTTCCGGTCGACGGCCACGCCATCAGCGATCAGGCCCCGCGTTGTGTTCTGCGCGAGCTGCTGCCTCAGAGCGCCCGGGTTGCTGGGAGTCGAACTGGGAAGCGAGCCCTTGGTGAGGATGCTGAAGTCTTCGCCCTCGTCCGTCAGCGCCAGGTCCGCCGCCGGCTTCGGAGCGACCGTCTGTTCCGGAAAAACGCTGATCGAGATCGAGCCGACGAACTCGCCGTAATCGATCTCCTTCGCCTTGGACTCCTGCTGCGACAGGACCCGGAACGGTTTCAGCGTGTTTTCATCGATCTGGTAGCCAACGATCTGAATTTCTTTCAGTCCCGGGGCCATGATCCACGAGGAGCACTGCGGGTCGGGGTCCTTCTGTCCGTACAGCGTGTTCTCGCCGTTGACCTTGATGACGATGCCCAGCCGCCTGTCGCTGTTTCCTTTTCGGCGCACAACAAGAGTGACCCGCTGATTTTCCCGCGGCTCGGCAACGAAGGCGGCCCCGCCGCGGAACTCGATGGTCTGCGGCTGGCCGTCGTAGCGAATTTCGAGCGTCACCGGGGCGTCGGCATTCTGCGGCGACAGCGGATGCACCTTGGCCACCGTCGGCGTTTTCGCCGTCTCCGTTTCCGTCTTCGTGGCGACGGACGCGGTCCGCGCTTCTGAGGACGCCTTCTCTTTCCGCTCCTCCTGAGTCAACTGCAGGCTGGCGTTGTCGAACACGCCGCGCACCGTGAAGCTCTCGCCGCTGTCGAGCAGGTCTTCGAGGTCCAGCTGCACGTCGAACGTGGCCAGCGGCTGAAGTTCCAGCGTTTTGGCGTCGAACGACATGACTCCGACCGTCATTGTCTGCAGGTCGGTGCTGATGGCGGCGGCCCCGGTCAGCAGGGCGTCGGGAACGACTTTCGTTGTTCCCCAGGCCAGCGGATATTCCGTTGTGAACAGCTTTGCCCGACCTTCTGCAGTCAGGTGCGATGCCCCGGGAATCGTGGCCGCCGTGCTGCTGGCGTCTTTAATGATGCCGACCGGATCGTTGACCTTGTTGGCGAGAATGAGGGCCAGTTCGAGCTTGCGCGCCAGCCGGGTATTCAGCATCCCCAGGCGATCGGTCGCGGGGGCATCGCCGTTCTTGATGCGAAACTTCAGCACGCCGATGTTCCGGTAACCCTTCGCCCGGATCGCGTCCATCATCGGCCGCGATTGCTTCAGCAACTGCTTTTCCAGGTCGTCCGCCGCTTCGCTGCTGGCTACGGCCAGACACACAACGGCAGCAACGAAGATCCTGACAATCCCGATTCCCATGACTGGTCCCTCCCCGCAAGATCGCGACAAGAAGCGCCTGGCACGCGGCGCGTCACCCTGGTTCCCGATCGGAATGTGGCTCCGATGCTATTCGGCCAGCCCCGGACTTCAAGGCTGGCAGATCGATTGGAGAACGCGAGCCCCAGCCTGAAACTTCCCGAACTTTTCATGTTTTTCAGAAGAGGACGGGAAGTATTCGGCGATGGACTCGTTTTCCCCATCGAGCGGCCACCCTGACCGGGTCTGAGCGATGCCGGAAACTTTCACCTCGACGAACCATGGAGTTGCCGATGAACGCCCCGCGCTTCAGAATCGGCCTTCATGTCAGGGCCCCATCAAACCTCCACGCCGCAGGCCGTCGCACCAGGTCCAGGAACGGCAGACCGCCGGCCGGTGGGTTGCGATCGCGTCTGGTTCGAACAGCAATATCACGAGTTCGCAGGGTTGGTCCTGGCGTTCCTGAAAAGTCGCGTCCCGGCGGCGACGGCCGAAGACCTTTCCCAACAGGTCTGGCTGAAAATCTGGAAGGTCGCTGCCACGCAGTTCGACGGCCAGAATTTTCGCGCCTGGGTGCTGCAGATCGCCCGCAACGCCCTGGTCGACAGTTACCGCCGCAAGCAGTCATTTGTTCCTCTGGAAGAGACGGACGCGATTGCGAAGCCCCGCGACACCGATTGCGGCGACGAGCTGCTGCAGTCGCGGACGGCCGCACTGAACGACTGCCTCGGCCAGATTTCCGAAGAACTGCAGGTCGTGATCCGCGCCCGCATGACGGGCGAGCCCTACGAAGCAATCAGTGAACGTTTCTCCATTCCCCTGGGCACGGCCCACTCCCGTTTCAACAAGGCAAAATCCCAGCTGCAAAAGTGTGTTGCTGGACGACTGTCATGACGCTGCACAGCCTCGAATTTCCCGATGACCCCGAGCGGCTCGCAGCCTCCCTGGAAGACATTCTCTGCAGCGAGAACCTCGCAGAACTGGTCGCTGAACTCCGCGCTGTCGCTGCAGACGACCCGGCTTCGCTCACGCTCGAGCAGGTTCTCGGCCCGCAGCGCGACGCCTTGCTGACCGCGGGATTCAGCGCCCTCACTCCGCAGCAGACGCGACTGCTGCTCCAGCACCCGCAACTCCTGCTCGAACTTCAGGAACTCGTCTATTCCCATGGCGGCGAACACTGGACGAACCGCCTCAGCACCGCCGCGAACAATGAGGCCGCGCGGCAGTTGTGGCCTGGAATCGCCGGCAGGCTGGAGGCGCCTTCCCAGATCGCGACCGACCCCGGACCTGCTCCCAGCCGCCGCCGCGTCTGGCTGGCGATCGTCGCCGCCGCGGCCGTCGTCTTGATCGCCGGCCTGCTGAGCCGCCCCGGCGACCGCACGATCGCCTGGGGTTGGGCCCGTCCCGGAGTGTTCGACGCTCCTCTGGAACGCGCGCCTTATCTGGAACATCTTGCGGACACCGCCAACGAATGGTTCGCAAAGTCGCCGCCGGAACCCGCGGCGCTTGCCCGGCGGATTCAGGAATTCCGCCAGGGTTGCGAGCAACTGCTCGCCGCGAGCCATTCCCAACTCCCCGCGGACGACCGGGAGTGGCTTCTGGAACGCTGCCGCGTCTGGACGGACAAAATCGACCAGTCGCTCCTCGACCTCGAACAGGACCGCAAGCCAGCCGACGCCGTCCGCGGCGACATGAACGAAATGACGAACAAGCTCATGGCCGCGCTGCGCCAGCGGGCAAGTACGGCCTGAAGCATTCCGCAGAAATGGGCGGGAGCTGCGCCGTTTCATTGGCGACTTCGGCCACATTGCGATCAATCCGGATGGCGGAATGCGGCCTCGCGCTCCGCCGAAGCCGCTTCGAAATCGGAAAACATCGTCCATTCGACAAGGACTCCCAGCATGCTTCGATCATTGTGGCTGGCGGCATTTCTCACATCGACGCTGCTGCTGCAGGCAGCACCGCTGGGGGCTCAACAGCTTTCCGCGGCGGCTTTGAAGCAGCTCCAGGATGCGGAGAAACTGGAAACTCAGATGGGAAATCTGAGCACCCAGGGGAAATACGCAGAGGCGACGGCCGTGGGCCGTCAGATTCTTTCGATCCGCCGCAAGGTCCTGGGGGATGTTCATCTGGAGACCGCGCATGCACTGGAACAGCTTGGCGTCGTGCTGAAACAGCAGTCGCAGCTGACGGAAGCATTGCAGCTGTTCGAGCAGTCGCTGGATGTCCGCGTCAAGGTGTCCGGGGAGGACGACCCCTTTGCAGCACGGTCGCTGAGCAACATGGGCCACACACGGATGGCGCTCGGGGAGGTCGCGCGGGCGAAGGAATGCTTTGAGCGGGCCCTGGCGATCAACAGGAAGTCCCTGGGCGACAAGCATGGAAACACCGCCGACTGCATCAGCAGCCTGGCCGAAGTGTTTCGTCGCGAAGGGCGTCTCGCGAAGTCCCGTGAGTTCCACGAAGAGGCGCTGGCCATCAAGCGGGAGACGCTGCCGCCCAACGACATGTTCCTCGCGTACTCGCTGAACAATCTCGGCATGGTGCTGCTGGAGGGGGGCGACCTGGACGGCGCGAACGCCCGGCTGGAAGAGGCATTGAAAATCACCCGGGCCAACTACGGCGACGAGCATCCGGAAACGGCCGAGCGGATCGGCAATCTGGCCAGCGTCTCCGAAGCGCGGGGCGATTTTTCAACCGCCCAGCTGCGTTACGAGCAGGTGCTCGAACTTCGCCGCCGCACTCTGGGCAAGGATCATCCGAACTTCGCGGCAGCGCTGACGGCCCTTGGCAATCTGCACCAGAAGCTCGGGAACGCCGATCGCGCCCGGCAATACTTCGAAGACGCCCTGGCGGTGCGGCGAAAAGCGTTTGGCAACGCGCACCAGCTCGTGGGGTTCTCGCACAACAATCTGGCGACGGCGTTTGAGGATCTCGGAGACAACGCAGCGGCCCGCAGGCACTTTGAAGAAGCGCTCGCGGTGCTGGAAAAAACGCTGGGCTCCGACCATCCGGAAACGGCCGTCACGGTCAACAACCTGGCGAGCATCCTGAAAAAAGAGGGGGACTTCGCAGCCGCTCTGGCCCGTTACGAAAAAGCCCTCGCGGTCACCCGGGAAATCCGGGGGGACGATCACCCGACAACCGCGGCGATGCTGTCGAACCTCGGCAGCCTGCACTCCACGCTGGGCAACTACTCCGAGGCGCTTCCCTCTACGCGTCAAGCGCTCGAGGTGCGGCTGAAGGTGCTCGGCGAGAACCATCCCGACTCCGCGCATCAGCTTCTCAACATGGCGCTGCTGGAAGCGAAAGCAGGAAACTGGTCGGAAGCCCGGGACTTCACCGACCGCGAGCGCCGCAGCGTTCGCGTGCATTTGAGCCGCGTCCTCGCGGGGCTGTCGACGCGCGACCAGTTGAGCGTGCTCAAACGCGACGAAATCAACTTCCACGCCGCACTGACGCAGGGACTGGTCCGTTCCAGCGACGCCGCCACCGTCGAGGCCTCTGCCGGCTGGCTGATCAACGGAAAGGGTGCGACCCAGGATTCGCTGGCAGCGCAGCAGATGCTGCTGCAAAGCAGCGACGATCCGCAGCTGAAAAACCAGATGCAGGAACTGCTCGACGTGCGCCGGCAACTCTCGCACCTCGCGATCTCCGCCACGCGGGCCGGGAAGGACGAGGCGTTCAAAAGCAGTTTCGAAGAGCTGGCGTCGCGGGAACGGCAACTGTCGCAGGAGTTTGCCGACAGCGCGGGACGGCCGGTGGACTCGGGCCGCTGGGTCGAACTCGAAGATGTCCGGTCAGCGGTGCCGGCGAACGGCGTGCTGATCACGATGGCCCGGTTCGATGTGTTCAACCATGCGGCGGTGAAAACGGAACGACGATGGCAGCCGGCCCGCTACGCGGCCTGGATCATTCCGCCGGCCGGCGGCGGCGACGTACGAATTGTCGACCTCGGACTGGCCGAGGAGATCGAGAAGCTCGTCGAACAGGTGCGGACGACGATGAGCGCCAGCGGCAGGTCGGACGGCGCCATCAAGAAAGAGGGGGAGGAAGCGGCCGAGCAGCAGTTGCGAGCAGCGTTTGAACCACTGACGGAACAGGTGTGGAAACCGATCGCCGCGCAGCTTCCGGCCGGAACGAAGCAGTTGATCCTCAGCCCGGACGGCGCCCTGTGGCTGGTCCCGTGGAGTGCAATTCCGCTCGACGATCGCCGGTTTCTGGTGGAAGAGTATTCGGTGCGGCTGGCCATCAGCGGCCGCGAGCTGGTCGCGCCGCAGGGAGAGCAGCCGGGCAACGAGTCGCTGCTGTTCGCCGACCCGGCATTCGATCTGTCGCCAGTGAAGCTGCTTGAAGCGTTGAAGTCGATCATCCGCGACTACAAGGTGGATGAAAACCAAAGCCGCGGATTGATTTCGAGCATGCCGTTAATGAAGGCGCCGCCGCTTCCCAACACTCAGCTCGAAGCGATGGCGATTGCGCCGCGCATCCAGGAGATCACCGGAAAGGAGCCGGTCAAATACCTGGGCCAGTTTGCACTCGAACGGGTGGTCAAGGAGGTCAAAAGTCCGCAGCTGATGGTCATCAGCACTCACGGATTCTTTCTTCCCGACCAGAAGCTGAAGGACTCCGACCCGGACCCGTCCTCTGCGAGGACGCGCTCGGCCTCGCTGCTGACGGACCAGGGAGCCCCCATCGAGAATCCGCTGTTGCGGTGCGGACTGCTTCTTGCCGGCTGCAATCAGCCGCAGGACGGAGAAGACGACGGCATTCTGACCGGACTGGAGATCGTCGGACTCGATCTGCGGGGAACCGACCTGGTGGTGCTCAGCGCCTGTGAGACGGGGATTGGTCAGGTCCAGAACGGTGAAGGGGTCTCCGGCCTGCGGCAGGCCTTCCAGCTCGCGGGGGCCAAGAGGGTTGTCGCGACCCTGTGGTCGGTGCCGGATCGGGATTCGGCGATCATCATGCAGGCATTCTTCCAGCAGCTCGCGACCAACGAAGACGCAGCCGAAGCCCTGCGCAATGCCCAGCTCAAGCGCATCGAAGCCCGTCGCGAGCGTTATGGCGCGGCCCACCCGTTCTTCTGGGCGGCGTGGACTCTCACCGGCCGGTAAGGACAGGCGCCGGCGCGACCACCACGGGCCAGTACGACGCCGCATTCAGGGAATCGGCCGGCACACCGCTGCCGTCGCGCGTCGTCAGAAAGAGCTGTGACCGCCTCCCGACCGACCGCGTCAGGCGGAAAACATCAGTGCGTTCGTGGCGCCTGATTCCGCCGAGGATGCACCGGCCCGCTGCTGATGGCTCAGCGGGCAGCAGGAGGCTCGTAAGGGGGAAGCGGAGTCCGTTCGAGGATTTCGGCCACAATCTCTTCGGCGGCGCCCGACAGGATGCCGAGCCGCACGGCGAGCACGGGCATCGCGACCGACTGCAGATCATCCGGGGTGACGAACTGGCGGTGATGCAGATAGGCGCGGGCCTGGGCGACCCGTTGCCACGTCAGCATGGCCCGCGGACTGGCCCCGAGTGAAATGCGGGGATGCCGCCGGGTGGCGCTGCCCAGATCGAGCAGATAGCGCTGCAGCCGCGGGTCGACATGAATTCGGGCGACATCGCTTTGCAATGCGGCGAGCTGACCCGGCTCGAACAACTGCGGGCAGGCAGGCGCCTGAGGCCGCTCGGCGGTGGCGACCGCATCGGCGAGAATCTGCAGCTCGTCCTCCGGCTCGGGGTAGCCGACGCTGAGTTTCATGGCAAACCGATCGAGCTGCGCTTCGGGCAGCGGATAGGTGCCATGCTGATCGAGAGGATTCTGGGTTGCGATGACAAAGAAGGTGCTGGCCAGGTCATGCCGGATCGAGTCGACGGTCACCTGTCGCTCGGCCATGGCCTCGAGCAGAGCGCTCTGGGTGCGGGGCGTGGCGCGGTTGATTTCGTCCGCCAGCACAATGTCGGCGAAAACCGGGCCCGGGCGGAATTCAAACTCGCTCGTCCGCTGATTGAACAGGCTGAAGCCGGTGATGTCGCCCGGCAGCAGGTCGGGGGTGCACTGAATGCGCGAATAGCGGCCGCCGACCGACGCCGCGAGCCCCTTGGAAAGGGTCGTTTTTCCAAGCCCTGGTCGATCTTCCAGCAGAATATGGCCCCGGGCGAGCAGCGCGATCACGACCGATTCGACAACCAGCGGCTTTCCTCGCAGCAGGCCGTTCAGTTGCTGCTGCAACAGTTCGAGCGTCTGGCGGCCGGGACGGAAACCGTCCTGAGAAATCAATGGCGCACTGGCCGGCGACGGGAATGACATGCAGGTCCGGGAATCAGGAACTCTCGCGACTGTTTCGCAACGAATGGATCGCAACCACTGTATCGCAACTGTTGTGCAGGTGGCGTTTTAATCTACGAATGCACGCCAGCGGACGCAACCTCGATTCGCCAGCAGGCCAGGCATGTTCGGCGAAGGGACTGGCCGATCGGACACAAACAGCGCCGCTCGCCGATCGGCCCGCCGCGCCCCGACCTGCGACAACTCAGCGGGGGCCGGCAATCCCAGTCTGCCCGAAGCTGGAACCGGCGGCCGCCGGACATCCATCCCTGCCCGTTCTCCCGCTACCATGCCGGGGTAACTCACCGGGAGCATCGTTCATGCAGTTTCGTCCCGGCCGGCTGGAAGGGCTGGTCGTCATTCAACCCCGCGTTTTCGCCGACGACCGCGGGTTCTTTCAGGAACTCTTTCACCGGGGCCGGTTCGCCGAAGCCGGGCTCGATGTCGAATTCGTGCAGGATAATCTGTCGCGCTCGCATGGCGGGGTAGTGCGCGGCCTGCACTACCAGATCGAGCAGCCGCAGGGAAAGCTGGTGCGGGCGCTGCGCGGGGAGGTGTTCGATGTGGCGGTCGACCTCCGCCGGTCGTCGCCGACCTTCGGGCAGTGGGAAGGGTTCCGGCTGTCCGACGAGAACCAGTTGGCGGTTTACATTCCGCCGGGGTTTGCCCACGGGTTCTATGTGCTGTCCGATTCGGCCGATGTGCTCTACAAATGTACGGCGCTCTATGCGCCGCAATACGAACGCACACTGCTGTGGAATGATCCGGCAGTGGACGTTCGCTGGCCCCTGACGAAGCCGGCCATCGTTTCAGGGAAAGACCTCGCCGGGCAGCCGTTCGGCGACGCAGACACGTTTTCCTGAAGAGCAATGGAATGTCGGCTCCTGTCATCGCAATCACTCTCGGCGACGTCGCCGGGATTGGTCCGGAAGTTTCTGTCAAAGCGCTCGCCGATGCCGCCACCCGCGGCTGCGGCATGCCGCTTCTCATCGGGCATCCCGAGATCGCCCGCCGCGCGATCGCACAGGCGAAGCTGGACCTCGTGATCGAGGAGGTCGCGTCGCCGCGGACGATCGAACAGGACGGAATCGTCCCCTGCTGGCTGCCGCCGCAGCAGGTCATCACGGTCCATGGTTCCGACCGGACCTACCACCCGGATGACTGCCTGAAGGTCGAAGTCGGAACGGTCGACTGGCGATCCGGTGCGGCGGCCTATGTCTGGCTGGTGGCGGCGACCAGGCTGGCGCTCGCCCGCCAGATCGACGCCATCGTCACCGCGCCGCTGCACAAGAAGGCGCTGGAACTGGCTGGACTGAATTACCCGGGCCATACCGAAATCCTCGCTGAAGAATGCGGCGTGGATGAGTTCGCAATGATGCTCTACGTCCCTCCGGGCCGCGGCGTCGGCGGACGGTATGGACTTGGCTGCGCCCACGTGACGCTGCACACATCGATCCGCTCGGTTCCCGAACTCCTGAAGACCGCCGACATTCGCGACACCGCCGTACTGGTCAGCAATTTCCTGAAGCAGGTCGGTTGCGATCATCCACGCATCGGCGTCTGCGCGCTGAACCCGCACGCGGGCGAGCAGGGGCGGTTCGGCGATGAGGAAGACCGTCTCATCCGTCCGGCCGTCGAAGAGGCATGCGCGATGGGCATTGACGCCAGAGGCCCCATTCCGGCCGACGCCCTGATGCGACGTGCCATCCACGGCGAGTTTGACGGTGTGGCGGCGATGTACCACGACCAGGGTCATATCGCACTGAAACTGGTGGCGTTCAACCAGGCGGTCAACGTCACGCTCGGCCTGCCGATCATCCGGACCAGTCCCAGCCACGGAACGGCCTTCGACCTCGCCGGCCGGGGAGACGCGGATGCCTGCGGAATGATCGCCGCCATGGCGACGGCCCTGCGGCTGGTCGACTGCCGCGATGGTTTGCTGGCCGCGACGTAACGAACTTCCGGCCTCCGCGTGTTCATCGCGGACGGATGAACTGACTGAATGAACCGGGGCGAGTTGCACGATCAACCGTCCCCACGGAGCTTGGCAACCCGGCCCGAGCCACGTTCATCAAGACGGCTGCTGCAACGACGCCGGCTGTCGCTGGTGATCTCATCAACCCGGAGCGCCGTCGGTCCGCTTCCGCCCGAGGAACACAAAATACGGCACCCGTCCCAGCGGCAGATAAGGAACTTTCGAGCGGCTCTCAGCCAGGTCCACAGTTTCCAGCTTCGACTGCAGATAGGGAAGCAGGTCCGGGTTCAGGAACACGTTGTCGCAGGCGAACCAGGCCGGCCAGAATGTGCGCGTCAGCCAGCCGTGGGAAGGCGCGTCGGCGCCGGGGTACTTTCGGCTGACGAAGAAATCGGTGACGCCGAGCGTTCCGCCCGGCTTCAGAAGTGACAGCGCGTGGTCGATCGCCTGATACCAGTCCGGGATCATCGTGAGCGAGTAGGAGAACGTGACAACGTCGGCCGGTTGCGCTGGTTGAACATTGGTGACGTCGGCGTGAAGCACGTCGACATTCCGCCAGCCGCGATCGTGCACCCGCCGCCGCGCCACCTCGAGCAGCGAGGGAGAAAGGTCGACGAGAGTCACTCGCGACAGCATCGGCACTCGGTCGGCCGCGTGCTCGAGATTCGCGCCGGTCCCTGCTCCGAGGTCGACCCAATGCAGACCCGGCGACAGCGGCAATTTCTCGCAGAGTTCCCGGCGTCCCCGCAGTAAACGCTCGCGGAAACCGTCGTAACCGTCGGCCTGTTTGCTGTAGAAGCTTTCGAGCCGTTCGGCGTGGCTCTGGCCACGGATGGGACTGGCCACGAGGTGAAACAGTGTCTTGGCATCGGCCAGCAGGTTCATGGGTCATTCACTCTGGTCGAGATGGGTGACGGCCCGGCGGGGAAGAAGCCAGGCTTTTTCCCCGGGCTCACAGGGCGGGCCCTCAAAGTGCAAGCGAACTCTCGTTCCTGAAAAGCCGGGCTTCTGGGGCTACGCGCACACCAGCTCCAACTTGGCCCTGTTGAGTTCAGCGATGTAGAAGCTGCCATATGTCCGCACGCGGTCGTGCCGGTGCAGCAGCTTGGCAAGATCGGTCTGGAACGACAGCAGTTGCGGCAGTGGAGTCGCCGCGCCATTCGTCCGCACGACGACTCGCTCCAGATAGTCGGTCTCCAGTCCGCCGCTGCGCCACAGGAACCTGGCGTCCGGCGTCGCCTGCGCCAGCATTGCGCTCCATTGCTGTTCCAGCATCGAAAACGACTTCGAGCACAGCCAGTCCATGTGGTCCAGCAGCACAAACCGCGACGCCGGCTGCGTCCGCGAATCGAGGTGGTCGAGCAGCGTCGATGTCTGGATGTCGAGCCGGTCAATCAGGCCGGCCTTGAGCTTCAGAAAGTTCTCTCGCTTGAGGTACTCGGGGCAGCAATCGGGCGCGTATTCGCCCGTCAGGTAGACCCGCCAGAAGTAGTTGTCGCGCAGCGGGACGTCGCAGAACACCCCTTCGATGGCATCTTCGATGAACTTCGCGATGCGGCCGGGGTAGCTTCGCTCCAGTTGCACCCGCTGCTGTCGGGGCACGCCCAGCATGGCGAGCGTCGCGTCGCGTCCCACAGCCCAGCGCAGAAACCTGGTCCAGAACACCGGTTTCAGCACCAGGTGATAGATCTCGCGCTGCTCGCTGATCGACTCGGCGGCGAGCGCCGCGTTGATCTCCCGCCGCACCTTCGCCACGCGGTCGATGTACAGGTTCACCGTCCAGGCGAAGAAGCCGCTGGAGCCTCGAAAATAGAAGCTCGGCCGCCGGCCCAGACCGAGGAAGAACTTCCCATGCCGGTCCCAGTAGCGCTGGGCGAACGGCGACAGGCCAGACCGCAAATGGGCCTGGTACAGCCACGCGAACTGCGGATGCCGGCCACGACCGAAGATTTCAAAGAAGTCCTCGAACGACAGATTGCGAACGCCTTCGCGCTTCAGTTCGAGCAGGGCGTTCTGCCGGGGGTTCACATCCACCGCGGTCACTTCGGCCGGTCCGTCGAGCAGATAGTCGAGCGCGTTGCAGCCGGCCGAGGTGATGACCACCACCCGGTCCGCCGGGGTCAGCCGCAGCGCTTCACGGTCGAGCCGCGGATCTTCCCAGCAGGTGTTGTAGACGAGGTTGCGGCCGTGAATCGTGTGAAACCATTTGTTCTGAAGCCAGGCCATCGGGTTCATGTTCGCTTCCCTGTTTGCAGCGGGGTTTCCAGCACCCATCACGCAGCCGCTTCTGCAGGCACGTCTGCTTCGTCTTCTTCGGTCGAGTGGTTGATGAACGGGTGATGCATCAGTTCGAGCCGGCCGTCGGCGTATTCGACCAGCGCGGTGCAACTCTCGACCCAGTCGCCGGTGTTGCAGTATTGGATGCCGTTCCGCCTGGCGATTCTGGGGGTGTGGATATGCCCGCAGATCACGGTGTCGCAGTCTTTGCCGGCGGCGTAGCGGGTGATGACGTCTTCAAAGTTGCTGATGAAGCTCGTGGCCCGCTTGACCTGCCGCTTCACGTACGCGCTCAGCGACCAGTACCCGAACCCGAATCTTTGCCGAACGGCGTTGAAGACCCGATTCAGAAGCAGCAGGGCGTCGTAGCCGACATCTCCCAGCAACGTCAGCCACCGATGATGCCGCACGACGGTGTCAAACTGGTCCCCGTGCATCACAAGCGCCGTCCGGCCGTCCGCCAGTTCGTGCTGAAACTCATCGGCCACTTCGATGCTGCCGAACCGGCTGAACCCGAATTGCTCGGGAAGCCCGCGGAGAAATTCATCGTGGTTGCCGGGGCAATAACGAATGACGGTCCCGTGCTTCAACAGACCAATCAGCCGCCGCACGAGGAAGGAATAGGTGTCGTTCCAATACCAGCCGCGTTTCAACTTCCAGCCATCCAGAATGTCGCCGACGAGGTAGAGGTAGTCGGGCTTTTTTCCTTTGAGGAACGCCAGCAGCGCCGCCGCGTTCGCGTAACGACAGCCGAGGTGCAGGTCGCTGATGAAGATGGCCCGGATGCGATGCGAATCGCTGTCAAACTCGGCCGTGCGGACGGCATCCAATGGTGTGAATCGCCGAAGATGACCGGACGCATCGACCGTCGTCGTGTGCGACATTCGAGTTCCCTCTCGTCGTGAAGAGACCGGACTCTCCAGTTCCATCGGCGAGAGGAATAAGGGACCGACATCAAGTCTATGTGAGAGGCGGATGAAAGAAGTGCGAAGCTGAAAAACGCATCATTGCGAACGGCGAGATCCGCCCGGACCCGCTGCCAATGCCAACGCGCGCCGAAGCGCCGAATCTGCGTCGAGTCTCTGCCGAATGGCGGGGGAAACGTCCGTCGCAAAATGGGTGCATATTGACGCATTCCACTTCGTAGAAAGCCGTGACGATCGGGTTAAGATTCGATGAGTGTTGAGTCGCCCCCCTTTGATTTCGTCGGGGGAGTTCCGGAGCCACGCTCGGGCTTCGATTGGTGACCACGCCGCCGCCGCGCCGGGATCGCGCGCCGTCCGCAAACGAGACGGAATGCAGCCTCCGGCCATTCATCACGATGCCAGCGTGCCCGTCTGCGCGTCGCAGTTTGTCACTTCGTTGTCTGTGGAGTGTGAATGTCTGCTATTCGTCCTGTCCGTCGCGGCTTTACGCTGATCGAACTGCTCGTCGTCATCGCGATCATCGCCATTCTGATTGCCCTGCTGTTGCCGGCGGTTCAGCAGGCCCGAGAAGCCGCGCGACGCACCCAGTGCAAGAACAACATGAAGCAGATCGGCCTGGCGATGCACAACTATCACGATGTGCACAACGGCCTGCCGATTGGCCAGTTCGGCTGCTGCTGGGGGACCTGGCAGGTCTCGGTGCTGCCGTTCCTGGACCAGGGCGCGTTGTTCAACATGTACGATCATTCCCGCAAGTTCGGCGTCAATGGGCCGGATGGCGTTGATGGCGCCCGCTACAGCGATCCTCCGAACCGGCCGGTCACGCAGTCCCGATTGACGGTCTTCACCTGCCCCAGCGATAGCCCCAGCGTCTACAGTTCCAACAACTATACCCGCCACAACTATCTCGCCAACGCCGGCAACACCTCGACTGTCCAGACGGCGAATCTGAATGGCGTGGTCTTCGGACAGGCGCCGTTCATGCGCAGCACCGACAACCCCCGCACCGGGACCGCGCCGCGAAGCGTGGGATTCCGCGACATTACCGACGGACTTTCAAACACCATGCTGGTGGCGGAAACGCTGCAGGGGCTGGAAACCGATCTCCGCGGCCTGACCTGGTGGGGCACCGGAACCACGTTCACCACCTATCTGCCTCCGAACAGCAGCCTGCCCGATCCGATGTCGTCGAACTGCGTGAACCGGCCGGAACAGAACCTCCCCTGCACCACGGCCACGACCGCCAATCCGCAAATGATGTCGTCGCGCAGCCGACACACCGGAGGCGTGCACACCACGCTGGCGGATGGATCGAGCCGGTTCATTTCGCAGAACATCGACCTCGGAACCTGGCGGGCGCTCAGCACCACGCAGGGATCGGAAGTGATCGGCGAATTCTGAGCGCAGGCAGGGTCAGCCGTCAGCTCGCCTGATCTCCGCGGCCGCTTCGCGAGCCATCCTCCGAAGCGGCGGTGCCGTTGCCATGCTCCTTCCCCTCCTGAGAAAATCGGTCTCGTTCATTCATGAAACACACGTCTCGTCACGCACTCGCGTCTGTCCTGCTGCTGTCGCTCGCGTTCGCCGGCTGCGGCGAAGTCGACCCCCTGAATCGCCAGGCGGTTTCCGGGAAGGTCAACTTCGACGGCCAGCCGCTGAAGTCGGCGACGATCCAGTTTCATCCAGCGACCTCCAGCGGAATCATGTCCGGCGCGCCGATTACGGATGGCGCCTATTCCATCGGGCGCGAACAGGGCCTGCCGCCCGGCGAATACACCGTGCAGATCTACGCCGCCGGCGGTGAGATGGTGACCATTGAGGAAGCGCCCGGCGAAATGACCCGCGCTCCCAAGGAGCTGATCCCCGCCCGGTTCAACGTCAAGAGCGAGCAGAAAGTGACGATCGAAGCTGGCGGCTCGAACAGCTTCGACTACGACATCCCTGCGACCTGAACGAACGGGTCCGCGATTCGCCGCCTGATCGATTGACCTGCAAACTGAAAGCGGGGTTCAGAAATCGAATCCCGCGCGCATCCCGACGATGTCGGCGGTGCTGCGTCCGGTGGCAGGGTCGTCGAGAAAGGCGCGGACGTAGTTGAACGTGAGGTGCATGTACGGGTTCAGGTACCAGTTTGCCCCCACGGTGAGGTCTGTCAGTCGCCCGCCGGCAATGCCGTTGTCGTTCAGGTCGAGGTGCGACAGCCGCGCGGCGACCTCGAACGCGCCCCAGCCATCGGCGGGGCGCGAGTCGTCTCCGCAGGCCAGGAAATCGCGCCGCGGAATGACGCGATCGAATGTGGCGGAAGACTTCTTGTACGGCCGGTGGTCGCCAGTCAGAAAGCAGGACGCCTGGGCATACCCACCCTGCAGCAGCACGCTCTCGCCCGTGAGGGTTCGCACCGGGGCGATGACGTACTCGGACTGCAGGCTCACTGGCCCGTTGACCCACGCGAGTTCGAGGCCCGCCAGTTGCAGGTGGTCGGTCGGAATCTCTCCGGTGTCGACAAAGAACGGCACGTTCGGGATGGCGGCGCCGATCCGCGCTTCCGGCTGGGCCCGAAAACGGGACTTGTTCTCGTCGGCGTCGCGAAAGCTGTACGCCGCCCCCACATGGAACAGCTTCAGGTCGCGGGCGGAATCGTCGTACCATAATAGCCGGGTCACGCGGCCGGTGACCGCGAACTCTCCGCCGTCGCCAACGTCATCGCCGTAGCCGTCGCTGTTCGTCCGGAAACCACCAATGGCCCAGGTTCCCATGGAGTCCGGCATTTCATCCATCGCCAGAATCCCGGTATTCCGTCCGGGTGCGAACGGCTGGTCGATGAGCGATCGCTCCATGAAAATGGTAAAGCGATTTGGCGTATAGCGCTCGAGGCTGAAGGGCTCAAAGAAATGACCCACGCGAATCGAGTCGATGCCGCCGACGTTCTTCAACCCCACCCACACATCGAGAAACGTGGGACGGTTCGGCAGGGCCCAGTCGAACTCGACGCGGTAATTCGAGATGCCGTAGTCGCCGTAGACGCCAATGCGGGCGCGGCGAAAGGCGACCCCGTTTTCGATGTCGCCGACCGTGGCCCGATTCACGTCGTCCTGATTGAAGAAGTAGAAGTCGGGCTGCACCTGCGCCGCGATTTTGGCCGTCGGCAGTCTGGCGGTCTTTTCCTTCCGTTCCTGTTCGGCCCTGGCCAGCCTGTCGACCTGGGCCTGAAGCCGGGCAAGCGCCGGATCGAGAGGCTGGCCGCGGTCTTCGTCCTCGAAGACGGCCGCCAGCGGCAGGCCCGTCGACACAGCGGCCGACGGCGACGGGGCCGTGAAATCCTGCCCATTCGCCAGCGGCACAAACAGCAGTTGGCACAGCACCAGCAGGCCGGAGGCGCAACCAACGATCGCGTTCCGGTCAGTCACTCTGCGACATCCTTCCCATTCTGCCGCCGCAGAAAACCTGTCATTCGAAACAAACTGCACGGTTTGACTGATTGGAAGAACCCGGCCATTCGTAGTCATCGAACAACGCACGCCTTAAAATCAACCAAAAATCGCTCAAGTCATCTGCTTCGCGGGTTCCGGACCGGACGGGGCGCAGGCCATCGGCGAGGGGAGCAGGGTCGTGAGCCGGTCAAGAGAAAAACGGACCGGAGTGACGCCGGGGACAGCACCAGGAAGGACCGCGGATGCCATTTCGAGTCGCAAAACTGGGCGAAATGTCAACGCGCGGACGGTCAACTTGTGGAATGACCGTGTGCAGCACGATCGTGCTGGCGCTGTTGCCAGGCTGCTCCCGGCCTCCCGACGCGTCGCCCGCCCATCGCAGCACTGACGCCAGTGTGGCGCCGGCCGCGTCCTCGGCCGCTGCAGCACCGGCCGAGGACTGGAAGCCGCAGGCGATCGCTGACGAGCGACTGCACAATGCCTGGCGGTTGACCGACCGAGTGCTCTCCGGGGGCGTGCCCGACGAACGCTCCATGCAGGCGCTGCAGGAACTGGGGGTGAAGACAATCATCAGCGTCGACGGCGCCCCGCCGGACGTTGAACTCGCGAAGCGATACGGCCTGAGATACGTCCATCTGCCGCACGGATACGACGGGATCCCGCCATCCCGCACGCTGGAACTTGCCAAAGCGGTTTCCGAACTCGACGGGCCGATTTACCTGCATTGCCACCACGGGAAACATCGCAGCCCCGCCGCGGCGGCCACGGCCTGCGTGGTGGCCGGGTTCCTGTCGCCATCTCAGGGACTTACGGTGCTCAAATCGGCCGGCACGAGCACCGGCTATCGCGGGCTGTACCGCAATGTCGAACAGGCGACCGCCGCCGACCCACGCGTGCTCGGCCAACTGCAGGTCGACTATCGGGAATCCGTCCCTGTGGCCCCGATGGCGGAGGCGATGGTTGCCCTCGAGAAAACGCACGACCGCCTGACCCGGCTTTCCGCTTCGGGCTGGCAGACCCCGGCTGGCCTTCTGAATGTCGAGCCGGCGCACGAAGCCCTGCTGCTGGAAGAACACTTCACCGAACTGCTGCGAACAGAGGAAGTCGACCAGCAGCCCGCCGAGTTTCGGCAATTGCTGAGAGACAGCGAAACGGCAGCCCGGCAACTCCGGGAGCATCTGACTGCCGCCGCGCCGCAGCGATCGCCCGAAATGCTCGACAAACTGGAGTCGCTGCTGGGCAAGATCACCCAGGACTGCAAGGGCTGTCACCAGACGTTCCGGGATCGACCGCGGTCCGATTGATGATCGGCGTTGAGCCCCGCGGCTCCCGGTTGGAGAGGACTGCGGCGCTGCCGCGAGCCGGTCTGTCACTTACGCCAGGAGGTCTGTCACCACATGTCCGTGGACATCGGTCAGCCGGAAATCACGACCGGCGTGGTGGTAGGTGAGCCGTTCGTGGTCGAAGCCGAGGCAATGCAGGATGGTCGCCTGCAGGTCGTGCACGTGGACGGGGTTTTCGGTGATGTGGAATCCGAAGTCGTCCGTCGCGCCGTAGTTGAGCCCCGGCTTCATGCCGCCGCCGGCCATCCACATGGTGAACGCCTGCGGGTGGTGATCGCGTCCCAGCGAGCGGCCGAGCGCGGGATTGGTTTCGACCATTGGCGTGCGGCCGAACTCGCCTCCCCAGATGACGAGTGTTTCATCGAGCAGGCCAAGACGCTTGAGATCGGCGACGAGAGCGGCCGACGCCTGGTCCGTCGCCTTGCAGTTGTTCCGGGTGTTTCCCTCGACATTGGAATGGGCGTCCCAGCCTTCGTGGTAGATGTTCACGAACCGCACTCCGCGTTCGATCATCCGCCTGGCCAGGAGGCAACTGCGGGCGAAGGAGGGTTTGTCCGGGTCGCATCCGTAGAGCGCCAGGGTGTCGGCCGTTTCGGAGGAGAGGTCAGTCAGCTCGGGGGCGCTCGACTGCAGTTGCGACGCCATTTCGAACGATGCGATGCGAGTGGCGATCTCAGTGTCGCCCGTGGCCTCCAGGCGGCGTGAATTCATGCGGTTGACAAGGTCGAACGTCGCGCGCTGCAGGTCGTCAGAGACACCGGCCGGGTTCTCGACGTTCAGAATGGGAGGCCCGCTCGAACGGAAGCGTGTGCCGGTGTAAACCGTCGGCAGAAAGCCGCTCGACCAGAGCGCGCTTCCGCCCGACAGTCCGGAGCCCGTGCTCATCACGACAAACGCCGGCAGGTTCTGGGTCTCGGCGCCGAGACCGTAGACGGCCCACGAACCGAGGCAGGGACGGCCCGGCTGGGAGAACCCGGAGTTGAAGAAGATCTGCGCGGGGGCGTGGTTGAACTGGTCGGTCGTGACGCTCTTCACAATGCAGATGTCGTCGACAATCTGCGCGAGATGCGGGACTGCTTCCGAGAGATCAGCCCCGGATTGCCCGTGCCTGGCGAACTTGAAGCGGGCTCCCATCACCGCGGCATCGGGGCGGATGAAGGCATATCGCTGGTTGCCGATGATCGAAGGGGGGAGCGGCTTCCCTTCCAGCCGGGTGAGTTCGGGCTTGGGAGTGAACAGTTCGAGCTGGCTGGGAGCGCCGGCCATGAAGAGATGAATGACGGCCTTGGCTTTGCCATTAAAGTGCGGTTGCCGCGGCGCCAGCGCACTGACCGCGGCCGGAGCGGCGCTGGCGGGCCGCGCGAGCGACTGGGTCAACAGGCCAGCCGCGGCGATCTTGCCGAGGCCGACGCCGCAGTCGCGCAGAAAATAGCGGCGGGCGATGGAGGTGGGATGGGGCATAGGGATTCATCGTTTCTGATCGAAAGCGTCACTTCGGGCGACCGGTTCTTCGACACGAAGGCTCGAAGACACAAAGGTGTTCACTACAAGCAGACGTGAGATTCTTTTCTTAGTGCCTTGGTGTCGGATTCCCGGGCGTCGGTCGTTGATGCGACTGCGGATGGCTGACACACTTCTTCGGGCGCGTCGCATCCAAATGCAGCGGCAGTTCACGCGACGGTTCGCAAGCGAACCGGCTCAATCGGCTTTAGTTCCTTGTTATGGCTTCATCGAGGCTGAGAATCGCGCGGGCGAGGGCGATCCAGGATGCGAGTTCCACAGCGCTGTCGTCTTTCGTTCCGGCGAGCGTGTGGGCCTGTTCGGGATTCTGGTTCAGGACCGCGCGCTGGGCGGCGACGAACGTGGTAAGGTCGTCCAGTTCGGCCTCGGTCGGAGGGCGGGTGACGACCAGACGCATCAGCCGTGTAGCTTTCGCGCGATCATCGCCGGAGTGTTCAGCGGCGCGCTTGCCAAGCGCGGCAGCGATTTCGAGGAACATTTCATCGTTGAGCAGCGTGAGGCTTTGCAGCGGCGTATTGGACACATCGCGCCGCGCGAGGCAGGCCTCGCCGCTGGGGCCATCGAACACAGAGTACATGCCGAACGGGGCCGTCCGTTTCATGAATGTATACAGGCTGCGGCGATAACGGTCTTCACCCGTGCTGGAGACCCACTTGAACGCGCCATAGGCCGCTTCGGTGACGCTATTCGGCTGCGGCGGCCTGACGGGCGGACCGCCAACCTTGTTCACGAGCAACCCGCTGGCCGCCAGGGCCGAATCGCGAATGATTTCGGCCTCCAGCCGCAATCGCGAACCGCGCGACAGCAGCACGTTCGCCGGGTCCTTCTCGCGCGCGGGGGGCGTGATGACCGACGACTGCCTGTAGGCCGCGCTCAGCACGATCAGTTTGTGAATGTGCTTCATGTCCCAGCCGCTGTCCATGAACTCCACGGCCAGCCAGTCGAGCAGTTCGGGATGCGACGGGAGGTCTCCCTGAAAACCGAAATCCTGAACGGTGGCGACCAGTCCGCGGCCGAACAGTGCAGCCCACTGCTGGTTCACAACCACACGCGCGGTCAGCGGGTTCTCACGCGACACGAGCCAGCGGGCGAAGGTGAGCCGGTTCAGCGGAGCCCCCTCCGGCAACGGGTTCAGGAAGGCCAATGTCACCGGCGGAACCTGGTCTTTGGGCTGCAGGTACTCGCCGCGATGGTGCAGATAGGTTGGCCGCGGGTTCTCTGGCGGGCGTTCCTGGAAGACCAGCGTCGTCGTCGGGCGCTGCGGGGCGACCTCCTTGCGCAGCGCCGCGGCCGGTTTCGCCAGCTCCGGGGCCTGCAGGAAGAACGCCAGCCGCAGGGTGTTGAGGTCATCGTCCGAAAGTTCGTCCGCCGGCCTGGCGAGCAACCGTTCCGCTTCGGGAGAGATGTCGAGGGGAACTGCCTCTGGGCTGGTCGTTAGCGAGATGCGAAACTTGCCGAGCGATGACGCGAAGTGGCGTCCGAACGTCATCACGAGGTCGAGCTGTTCGATGTCGGTCGGCTCGGCCAGCGTGAAGACGGCGACATGCCGCTCCCCCGGTCGATCAGCCACGCCCCAGCCGGTCTGCGGGTCGCCGTCGAAGGCCATCGCGGCCGTGGCCGGGTTCGCGCCGAAGGCGTTCTTGGCATAGCTCTGGCTGGCGACAGAAATGCTGAGGGGCCGGCCGTTCGCGGACGGCTGGAACTCGGTGAGAAAAAAGTCCCCCTTGCGTCCTTCGTAGTACGTCATGCCGGGGCCGCCGCCGGGCAGACGGGAATCAGGCAGCGCTTCCAGACGAATGGCCGTCACCCCCTTCAGTTTCGGCTGGGCCGCGAGACGGTACTCATCCTGTTTGGTGATGTCGCCCGTGACGAACACGACGTTGTCGTCCGTGAGCGTCAGCAGCGGCAGGTTGGACGACAGCGACTCGGGGCGGACCGTCACCCATTCCGCAGACCGCGAACGCTCCTGCTTCAACCACGCCTGAAATGCCGCTTCCGCCAGTTGCTTGGGCGATGGCTGCGGCTCGTCCGTGAACGGCTTCTCGTCTTCCTTCGCCACCGGCCAGTGCGCCGCCAGCTTCTGGTATGCAGGCGTCTCCGCCGCATTCGCAACCGCCTCGGCCAGCCGGGCGACATCCGGCGTTTCACCGCCTGACAGGGGCAGCTCCACTTCATCGGCGTTGTTCAAAAACGCCATCATCCCGAAGTACTCGCGATGCGAGATCGGGTCGTACTTGTGGTCGTGACACTGCGCGCACCCGGTGGTCAGGCCGAGCCAGGTCGTGCCGGTGGTGGCGACGCGATCGGTCATCGCGTGGTAGCGGAACTCGAGCGGATCGATGCCTCCCTCTTCGTTCAGCATTGTGTTGCGATGGAACCCGGTCGCGATCCGATCCTGCTCGGTGGCGTTCGGGAGCATGTCGCCAGCGATCTGTTTGATCGTGAACCGGTCGAACGGCATGTTGCTGTTCAGTGCCGCAACCACCCAGTCGCGCCAGGGCCAGATCGTCCGTTCCCGGTCCTTCTCGTAACCGTTGGTGTCGGCATACCGCGCGAGGTCGAGCCAGCGCCGCGCCCACCGTTCGCCATAGGCGGGGCTGTCGAGCAATCGTTCAACCAGCTGGCCATACGCATCTGGCGCCAAATCGTTCGCAAACGCGTCCGCCTCTTCGGGAGTGGGGGGCAACCCAGTGAGATCGAGCGATACGCGCCGGATGAGCGTCAAGCGATCGGCCTCGGCAGAGGGGGACAACCCGGCCGCCTGCAGCCTGGCAAGGATGAAATGGTCGATTGGCGTGCGGGACCAGCTGTCGTTCCGCGTCTCTGGCACGACCGGCCGCTGCGGCGCCATGAACGCCCAGTGGGCCTCCCACGGCGTTCCCTGTTCGACCCACTTTTTGAGAATCTCGATCTCGCGGGGGTTCAGGTCCTTCTTGGCGGACGGCGGCGGCATGCGATCCTCCGGATCGTCCGACAGAATTCGCCGCAGGGCTTCGCTTTCGTCCGCCCGGCCAGCCACGAACGGCCGGTTCCCTTCATGGTCGCCAAACAGGCCCTCTTTGGTATCGAGCCGGAGCCCGGCTTCGCGCGTGGCGGGATCGAACCCGTGACACTTGAAGCAGTGGCTGGAGAGAATCGACCGGACATCACGGCTGAAACTGACCGCGTCCTCCGCCGCACGGATCGGCGCGACCGAGAGCGTGAAGATCGATGTCAGCAAAGCGACCATCAAACATCGCATGCGTTCCCCCGAATCGCAGAACGTGACCTGTGCGCTGGTTGTGTGCAGGTCTCCTGACGTGCACACGCCGCCCGACCGCAGGTCTCCACGAGCGACTGACGACTCGGCAACGTTCGGGGAGACCTGCAGTCGAAAAATTTTGTCTCGGTCGGGAGACCGGCCACAACCCATCAACCTGTCCGCGGCTGCAGCGCGCTGGAGCCTGAAATTATAACGCCGCCGACGCTCGAGACATCGCCACAAAGCCCCGCTTCTCAGAACCCGCCAGGCCTCTAAGATGCTGGAACGGACTGTGCGACTTCGCCCGGCCTGTTCTTTTCGCTCTGCCCCCGATTGGCCTGTGACCCGCACCCGCCTGCTCTTCTCTGGCCTCACGCACTACTGGCGATTGCATGTCGCGGTCGCAATGGGAACGGCGATCGCCGTCGCGGTGCTGGCCGGCGCGCTCATCGTCGGCGATTCCGTTCGCGCCAGCCTGAAAGCGATGACGCTCGACCGGCTGGGAAATGTCGATTACGCGATGACCGGGCCCCGGTTCGTCCGCGAAGCCCTTGCCGACGATTTGGCCGCCGCCGCCAATGCAGCCGGTTTACCGAGTGAAACTGCCCCGGCCATCCTGCTGACGGGCGCTCTCGAATCGGGAGATGACGAGTCCCGCCGCCGCGCGGCCGGAACGCAGATCATCGGCTGCGACAACCGGCTGTGGACAATGCTGCGGCCGGCCGACCTGCCCGCGCCGCAAAACGATGAAGTCGTCCTCAGTCCGCGTGCGGCCCAGAACCTGCGCATCAAGCCGGGCGACAGCGTCTCGCTGTTCATCGAACTGCCCCCCACGATCCCGCGCGACTCTCTGCTGGGCGACCGCGAACAGACGGTCGCCGAAGTCCCCCTGCGGGTCGTGGCCATCGCCGATGAACGCAGTTCCCTCGCCCGTTTCGGCCTGAATCCGTCGCAGCAATTGCCGCAGAATGCATTTGTCGACCTCGACTACCTCCAGGCCCAGCTGGGACTGGCCGCGGCGCCGGTGTCGCGCTCGAACCCGATCGCGAAGGTCGCCCGGGTCAATTCGATTTTTCTTCACGACAACGTGCCGCGGTCGGAGAGTCGCACGTACCTGGGCCCGATTCCGCTCGGATCGGAAACGATTCCGCCTGTTGCGCCACGCGGCACTGCCGTCGAACTGACGGCTGCGATTCACGATGTCACCACGCTGGCCGATCTGTCGCTGCGCCTTGTGACACACGCCGACCGCGGTTACGTCTCGCTGGAAAGCGAACAGATGATGCTCGACCACGGAGTCTCGCGCGGCGCGATGCGCACAGCCAACGGACTCGGTCGACGGTCGTTCCCGGTGTTCGTCTACCTGTTCAATCGTGTGTCGAGCGAGAAGCAGCCGGAGCAGCACTCGATGTACGGCGTCATCGCGGGGGTCGACTTTCAGCAGCTCGCCCCGGCCGAGGAACGCCTGCGCAACCTGCCGGCCAGCGCCGCGGACCCTCGCGCGACGCGCGACGCCGTCGATGTCGCGATCAACGAATGGCTGGCGGCGGATCTCAATGTCAAAACCGGCGACCTGCTGACGGCCCAGTACCACCAGGTGGGAGACAAAGGCGAGCTGCCTGAACTGACGCGCACGTTTCGCGTCGCTGCGATCGTGCCGATGTCGGCCCCGTGGGATGATCGCGGACTGACGCCGACCGTGCCCGGCATTACCGATGCCGAAACATTCCGCGACTGGCGGCAACCCTTCCCGATGAAGATGGATCAGATTACCGATCGCGATGAGCAGTACTGGAAGGAGCATCGCGCGACGCCCAAAATCTTCACGCCGCTCGCGACCGCGCAAACGCTGTTCCGCAGCCGTTATGGCGACGCCACCGCCGTGCACATCGTTGCGAACGAGGGAGAATCGGCCGCTGACCTGGCGGCTGAATTCGACCAGCAGTTTCGGGGCGACCTCGAACAGATGCTGACCGGCATGGTGGTCGCGTCGGTCAAGGAACAGGGACTGAAAGCGGCCGAGGGGACCACCGATTTCGCCGGTCTGTTTCTGGGATTCAGCTTCTTCCTGATTGCCGCCGCGGCGATTCTCGTCGCGCTGCTGTTCCGGCTGGGCGTCGAACGCCGGATTCGCGAACTCGGCCTGCTGACCGCCCTCGGATGGCCCCCCTCCATGATCGGCCGGCAGGCGCTGGGCGAAGCGCTGCTGGTCGTTCACGCCGGAGCGCTGATCGGGCTGCCGCTGGCGATCGGCTATGCCAGTCTGATGATCTACGGGCTGAAAACGTGGTGGAACGCCGCGGTCGGCACGCAGTTTCTGTTCGTTTCGGTGGAACCGGTGCGGCTTGTGACAGGCGGCTTCGCGGCGATCGTCATCGCCGGGTTGTCGGTCGTGTTCGCCGTGCGTTCGATCCGCCGTGTTTCGCCGCGCGCCATGCTGGTGGGCGTGGTGGAAGCCGAGAAGCCCGTTGTCGCGGCTGACGCTTCCCCCCGCTGGCGGGGATGGGAAACGCCGGCCGTCTGCGCGCTGCTGGCGGCCGTTCTCGTGTTCGCTTCGCTGTCGGGTTTCGTGCCGACGACAGAAGCGTTCGCCGGCATTTCATATACGGCCGTCATGTTCTTTCTCAGCGGCGGACTGGCGCTGGCCGCCGGGATGACGTTGTTTTCCTCGCTGCTTCGCAAGCCGGCCGGCGCGTCGACCGGCGGCGTTTCGCTGCCGCGGCTGTGCCTGCGGAATGCGGCCCGCAACCCACGGCGCAGCGCCCTGACGGCGGGACTTGTCGCTGCGGCCACATTTCTGGTCGCGGCCGTGGCCGCGGGTCGCCGAAACCCGTCCGTCGAATTGCCGCAGCGCGATTCCGGCAATGGCGGGTACCTGCTGGTCGCGGAAAGCAGCACGCCGATTCTGTTCGACCTGAATACCGACGCCGGACGCGCCCAGCTGGGCATTGCCGGCAACGACGACCGCTGGAACGAACTGAACTTTGTTCCTTTCCGTGTGCAGCCTGGCGAGAACGCAAGCTGCCTGAACCTGTACCAGACATCGCTGCCCACCATTCTCGCCATTCCCGACGCCGCCATCCGGCAATTCGCCAACGAAGAGCGGTTCAGGTTCATCGGGCTCACGCCGGCCGAAGGCTGGAACCGGCTGCTCGGCGGCATCGCCGGGGGTCCGGTCCCTGTGCTGGGCGACATGAACACGCTGCAATACAGCCTGCACAAAGGGCCCGGCGACCGCATTCCGCTCGACAACGCCCCATCGCGCCAGGGGCGCGAACTGCACATTTCCGGCATGTTCGATGGCAGTGTGTTTCAGGGTGTGCTGGTGATGGCGGAATCGAAATTTCTCGAACTGTTCCCCGAGCGGGCCGGGTTCCAGTATTTCCTCATTGAAGCTCCTGCGGCTTCCACCTCAACCGCCTCCCGGGACGAAGCGTCCGCCATCAGCGATCTGCTGGAAGCGGCGCTTCGCGACTATGGGTTCGATGCCGAACCAGTCGCCGACCGGCTGGCCGATTTCCTCGCGGTTCAGAACACCTACCTGTCGACGTTTCAGACGCTGGGCGGCCTGGGACTGCTGTTGGGCGTGTTCGGCGTGAGCGCGGTGATGCTGCGGAACGTTTTCGAGCGACGCAGCGAAATCGCGCTGCTGCGGGCCGTGGGCTGGCAGAACGCCCGCACCGGTTTCACCATTCTGGGAGAAAACCTGTTGCTGGTGGGCTGGGGGCTTGCGACAGGCATCGGCTCGGCCCTGCTGGCGATGGCGCCGCATCTGGCCAGCACCGGCGCGCAACCGCCATGGCAGGGGCTCATGCTGCTGTCGCTGGGAGTGCTCGCCGCCGGCGGCCTCACTGCCGCCTTCGCGGTGCGCGACGCGATCAGCGCCCCGATCGTCGGCGCGCTGCGCGACGAGTGACCCGCCAACCGACCCGCACGAAGGCCGACACCATGGACGAACGTCGCGAAATCACAACTCGCAGCGAACAGCTTGAAGCGTTCGTCAGCGTGGTCGACGCCGCCGGCGTCGACAGATTCCGACTCGCCAACCTGTTGCACCCGGTCATCCTGCTCCTCACATTTTCCCTCTCCGCTTCGCTTTCCGCTGCCGACACGATCTACCTCCGCCAGCCCGGAACCGACACCGTCATGTCGATTCCCGCCACCATCGACGACTTCACTGGCAAGTTCATCACCTACCGCACGGCCACCGCCGTCAAACAGGAGCCCACGAGCAGCGTCGAGCGGATCGAACACCGGTTCTCGGAAGCGTTTGAACAGACGCGAAGACTGTTTGAAGCCGGCAATTTCGAAGCGGCCGAAGAGGGCTGGACGCGCGAGCTGGCCGCCGAGCCAAAGGGCTGGGTGCGCCGGGAGATTCGTTCGTGGCTGATTCGCGCTGCATGGCGGCGCGAGCGCTGGGGCGATGCAGGCCGGCAGTTTCTGGCGATCGCCGAAGAAGACCCCGAGACGTTCCACTGGCCCATCGCGCCGCTCGTCTGGACGCCGCTGACGCTGCGCGAGGCCGACCGTGTCGTCGCCCGCGGCTGGCTGGAAGACCCAGCGCCTGTGGCGCGGCTGCTCGGCGCCAGCCTGCTGCTGAAAGATCGCACGCTCGGCGACTCGGCGAAATCGGCGCTGAACGCCCTCATCCGTGATCCCTCGCGACAGGTCTCCGACCTTGCGAAAGCCCAGCTCTGGAGAACCCGCGTCGGCCAGCCGATCAGCGACAGCGAACTGGCAAGCTGGCGGGGCCATGCGGCCCATCTGCCCGCCGCGCTGCGCGGAGGTCCGCAGTATCTGGTTGCAACCGCCTATCGCGACCGCAGCCAGTTCGACCGGGCCGCGGCGGAGTTTCTGTGGCTGCCGCTGGTCGATTCGCAGCACGAACCGACTGTCGCCCGGGCCTCGCTGGAAGCTGGTGAAATGCTGCTGCGAGCCGGCCGCCGCGACGATGCACTGCGAATTCTGTCCGACGCGGCGGCCGATTTTCCATGGTCGGCCTCCGCACGCGATGCGAAATCGCTGTTGAGCCGGTTGCAGACGGAGTGAACCGCGCCTTCCTCGACTCGGACGCTGGCTGCACCACGACGGGGCGTCGTTATTTTTTTGCCGGCCCGGCCAGCAGCTTCGTCTCCCAGCCGTCGTACTCGCCGCCCGCTTTTGTAGCGAGCAGATTGAGAGTCACCGTGAAGGTGTTCATCGATTGCCAGTCCGGCAGGCCGACATGCTTGAAGGTCACCGCGAACTGCCCGTCTTTCGATTCGTATTCGGAATCGCAGTGAAGGGCGGGAAGCTGTTCCGCCACCTGTTCGATGAACGCACGCCGGCTTTCGGCCGACTTGAAGTAGGCCCAGTGCTGGATTTCCCGCGGTTCGGTCAGCGGGTCGCCCCGCTCGCGCAGGATTTCGTGGGTCCGCATGTCCTTGATGACCTGCAGGTCGTCATCGGTGGGAAAGAGTTCCTGCCAGTATCCGGCACGGGTGAGGTCGGCGCAGTGCCTCAGGGTGATCGGCCGACCGGTGTGCTGCTCAACCTGCAGCGCCAGCGCTCCGCACTCGTCGCGCGTGAGCAGCGTGTAGGCATACAGCGAACGGATCCCGTTGCAGGTAATGCGGCCCACGAAGACCGCTCGCGCCGGCTGCAGCAGCTCGCCCAGGTAGTCTTCCAGGGCCGTCAGCTGCGCGAGTTCGTCTCCGGCCGGCATGCCCCCCGGGGTCGGGTTGGCGATGGCGATTCCGAAGACGGCGAGATTCTCGAACGGCAGCGAATCGAGTTCCCGGGCGGCGCCGTGGTCGTACGTGACGAACGCCATTTGGTCGTCGATCTGACAACCATACGTCTGCCAGTGGTCGCTCATGAAGGGCCGGCCTCGGGGATCATTTTTATGCGGCAACCGGCAGCCGACTGCCGCCGCGCTGCATCGCCTTCTGTGATGAGATCGTCGAAATGATGCCGGCGATCACGAACAGCACCACCGAAGCGATGGTTGACCACCACATGCTCAGGCCGAACTGCTTGATGCACATCACCACAATCACGTTCGCCAGCGCCAGCGGAATCAGCACCTTCCACGCGAGGTTCATCAACTGGTCGAAGCGGAACCGCGGAATGGTCCAGCGGATCAGCATCATGAACAGGATGACGGACAGGGCCTTCGTGTGCAGCACGCCCAGCTTGACCAGCCAGGCCCCGGTGTAGCTGCTGCCGGCCTCCGCGATCCACGGGAAGTGCCAGCCGCCGAAGAACAGGATGCTCGTCAGAAACGCGATCACAATCAGGTGGGTGTATTCGCCGAGGAAGAAGAGCGCGAACTTCATTGCGCTGTATTCGGTATGGAATCCGCCGACCAGTTCCTGCTCGCATTCCGAAAGGTCGAAGGGGAGGCGATTGGCTTCCGCCAGCGAGGCGGTGAAGAAGATGAGCGCGGCCAGCGGCTGCGTCCAGATGTGCCAGGCGAGAAACCCGCCGCCGGCCTGTACGGTCTGCAGGGTCTCAATATTCAGCGTGCCATGCGCCAGCGCGATGCCCAGCACCGACATGCCCAGCGGAATTTCGTAGCTCACCACCTGGGCGCTCGCGCGCAGCGATCCGAGAGCGCTGTACTTATTGTTCGAGGCCCAGCCGCCGAGGATCACCCCGTAAACGCCCAGGCTGCCAATGGCGAACAGAAACACCAGCCCGATGTCGAGGCCCGGGGCGATGATGAACCGCAGCCAGGGAGCCAGGATTTCCGGCATGCTGTCGACCGGTCCGAACGGAACCACCGCGAATGCCAGCATGGCCGTAAACACTGCCAGACAGGGGGCGAGGATGAACAGCACCTTGTCGACGTGCGACGGGATGACGTCTTCCTTCAGGATGAACTTCGCCCCGTCCGCCAGCGGCTGCAGCAGCCCCCACGGGCCGACCCGGTTTGGGCCGACGCGATCCTGCATGAAGGCCGAAATCTTGCGCTCGATGTAAATCAGGTACGCACAGACGGTCAGGATGCCGCCCAGGGCGACAGCAATCGTCAGAACGGTCGGAATCTGGGACGTCAGCAGATCAAGCACGAAACCACTCTCCGGTAATCAGGCGCGCACGCGCGCTCCGTCGGCCAACAGCCGCGAACTTCGAATGGGGAATCTAGACCAAACCCGAGGCCGCGTCGAGAAAACCGGCGACCCGCTCGCCGCCGCCGCCCGAAACCTCGCGATGCAGCCGTTCGGCGGGCGATTCTCAGGGGGTCGCCACAGAGGCCGCCGGCGCGGAAGCCTCGACCTCTGGCTCCGGCGCTGCTTCGTCGGGCGGCACGTAGGTGTAGGTCCCCTGGTTCTGCTTCGCGATCGTCCGCAACAGCGATTCGCCTCGGTCCTGCGTGAAGCCAATCGTGTGAATCGTCACGCCGCGGCGGTTCGAGACGGCCAGCTCGCGGACGATCGTCGGCCGAAAATCGCCGTCAGTCAGAAAGTAGATCGTGTCCGGGTTGAGCTTCAGCGCCAGCAGCAGCGCCATCGCCGGATCGGTCTGTCCGCTGGCGGGGACATCCACCATCCATCGCAGAAACTGGAGCTTCGTGGCGTCGTTCGCCTCCACCAGCCGGTCGGAGGGCATTGGAATCGGAGCGTCGTTAAAGAAAACGATGAAGAACTTCTGATCCGGCTGCAGGGCCTTGATGGCGTTGATGAGTTCCAGCTTCACCCGGCCCAGTCGCGTCTTGCCTTCGCCGGGATGGGGATGGTTCATGCTGCGGGAGGAATCGACCACATAAACCACCCGCTGGCCAGCGACTCCCCGTCCGAAAAAGCCCCGTCCTCCACCAGCCCCCTTCCCTTCGCCGCTTCCGCCGCCCATTCCGGCGAGGCCGCGGCCCAGGGAACGCCGGAGGTCGGACGCTGACACCGATCGCCCTGGCAGCCCCTGGCCCTGCCCTCCCCCCGCCGTCAGCGACGCCGCCGAAACATCCACGTCGAATTGCGGGGCGAGTGGATCGTCGAGGTTGCCGGGCGTGGACGGCCCGTGGGCGGCCACTGGCTGCATCACCAGGTTGACCGGCAGGAATTCTTCATCGGGCGCCTGCCAGACCGCTTCGATGGGCGGCTCGGAAATGGGCGCCGAATCGAACCCGCCGACGGCCGCAAACGTTCCCAGCAACGCCAGGTGCAGCACCATCGATACGCCAATCGAAGCGGCAATCCCGCCCGAAGCGGATGCAGCATCGTTGTCGGCGATGGGCGGAACAGCAGACACGCTGACTGGAGATGGTTTCCGGAGGTGAAGCGAGCCTCAGACGGCTGCGGTGCGCACGGTCGGAACTCCGCCCGGCCTCGAACACAGCCTGCCGTATCAGTGTCATCGGCGTCGGCGGGCCGTTTCAATCGCAATCTTCGGACGAAGCGGCAGATTCTGCCTCGTTTCGCACGCCGGGGCGTCCAACCGGCGGGTGCCGGTCGGCCCGTGTTGTGGGAATGTCCTCTTCCCCGCAGGGCCGGTGAAACCGGCCCTGCGGCAACTCCGCAATGGATTTCACCCGGGCAAAGGGTAGCCACCGCAACGCAGCCGGAGGTAAAATTCATCCATGTCGACTGATGCGAAGACCGAAATCGGCAGCTACTTCGTTTCGAACTACCCGCCCTTCTCCCAGTGGCGGACGGAACTGACGCCCGACATCTATTCCGCGCTCGACCGCGAACCCGATCGCTCGGTCCCGCTCGGGATGTATCTGCACATCCCCTTCTGCCGGAAGCGCTGCAAGTTCTGCTACTTCCGCGTCTACACCCAGCAGAACGCCGACATGGTCAAGAACTATGTCGACGCCCTCGATCGGGAAGTCACCCTTCTCAAGGACAAGCCCGGCATCGCCGGCCGGGAGCTGCAGTTCGTCTACTTCGGCGGCGGCACGCCGTCGTATCTGAGCGCCAAGCAGCTCAAGACGCTTCGCGATCGTTTGAGCCACTCCGTCTCCTGGGACAACGCGAAGGAAGTCACCTTCGAATGCGAGCCGGGAACGCTCAGCCTGGAGAAGGTCGAGACGCTCAAAGAGATCGGCGTCACCCGGGTCTCGCTGGGCGTCGAGAACTTCAATGACAAGATTCTCGAGGAGAACGGGCGGGCGCATCTCTCTCCCGAGATCTTCCGCGCCTACGACTGGCTCAAGCAGGTCGGCTTCCCGCAGATCAACATCGACCTCATCGCCGGCATGATCGGCGAGACGGACGAAAACTGGACGGCGTGCGTCGAACGCGCTCTGGCGATGGAGCCCGACAACCTCACCGTCTACCAGATGGAACTGCCGTTCAACACGGTCATCTCGAAGGAGATGAAGGAGCACGGCATTGAGTCGCCCGTCGCCGACTGGCCGACGAAACGCCGCTGGGCCAGCGAGGCGATCGACCGGTTCGTCGCGGCCGGGTATCACCTGTCGAGCGGCAACGAACTGGTTCGGGATCCGGTGAAGGACCGGTTCGTTTACCGCGACAACCTGTTCCGCGGCAGCGACATCCTGGCCGTCGGCGTTTCGTCGTTCGGACACTTCCAGGGGGTCCACTACCAGAACCTCGACCACATCGAGCAGTACATGAGCGAGGTGCAGGCCGGCCGCCTGCCGATCCACCGGGCCATGTCCCCCTCGAAGCATCAGCGGCTGATCCGGGAGTGGATCCTGCAGATGAAGGAAGGTGTCGTTGATTCGGCGCCGTTCCGGGACAAGTTCGGGGTCGACCCGCTGCAGGAGTTCGCCGAGCCGATCGCCAACCAGGAAAAGGCCGGCTACCTGAAGCGGTCCAACGGTCATATCCAGTTGACCCGCAAGGGACTTCTGCAGGTCGACAGTTTGCTGACGGAATACTTCGAACCGGCCCACCGGTCCGTGCGGTATACGTAAACGAGCGTTTTCAGGGAGCAAAAAGCCCGGCTTCTTGCTCCCCCATCAAAATGGCCTTCGGAGTCACGTTCGGCGCAGATCCCCAGAAGCCGGGCTTTTGGCCGCCCGGGCGTCCTGCGGAGTTGATTCCGCTGGCCTTGCCAGTTCACCATACTGACGTCGGCCAACGGGTGCGTGAGCCCCCTGATGGCCCGCCGTCCTACCGTTGCCTTGCTGCCTGCCTCCGCCGGAGACCCAAACTCCGCCGGTTCAACCTCCCTCCCGCCTCCCCGGCACACACCACGACGGGTCACTCTTCATGAACCATCGGATCGTCGCCTCGTTCCTTGGCGTGTTCTCACTGGCCTGCGGTTCCTCCGCACTGGCCGACCCCCAGGCCCGGCATTGCCTGCCCCACGGCGCCCAGCGCGGCACGGAGGCGAAGTTTGTCATCTCCGGACAGCAGCTCGACGACGCCCTGGAGTTGATGCTGTATGACCCCGGCATGGAAGTCGTCTCGCTGACCGTGCCCGACGACGAAAAACGGAAGGGCAAAGAACTTGATGTCGTCGTGAAGATCGCCCCCGATTGCCCGCTCGGTTCGCAGCGCATGCGGGTGCGCACCGCCACTGGTCAAAGCGATATCGTCAATCTCTCCATCGGCGCCCTGCCGGTGATTTCCGAGAAGGAACCCAACAGCGATTTCGCAGCCAGTCAGCAGATCGAGCTCGACCACACCATCCACGGACTGATCACCAGCGAGGATGTCGACTATTTCTCGTTCGACGCCAAACAGGGAGATCGCGTCAACATTGAAGTCGTCGGCCTGCGGCTGGGAGTCAGCAGCAGCGGAAACTTCTTCGATCCTTACATCGCCATCCTTGATGAGAAGAAGTTCGAACTGGCCACCGCCGACGATTCGCCGCTTGGCTGGAACGATCCGGCGCTCTCCTTCGTCGCTCCGGCGGACGGCCGCTACACCATCGAACTCCGCGATGTCGCCTACAACGGCGACGGCAACGCGTACTACCTGATGCACGTCGGCAAGTTCCCCCTGCCGGCCGCCATTTACCCGCTCGGCGGCAAGCCGGGCGAAACCGTCAACATCCAGTTCTTCGGCGACCCGCTGGCGGAATTCTCCAGTCCGTTCACCGTGCCCCAGCCCGGCGATCTCGATCTGGCCTACGTCGAGGCCGCCAACGATGCCGGCGTCGCCCCGTCGAAGTTCCCGTTCCGCGTCAGCCCGCTCGACAACGTGCTTGAGCAGGAACCCAACGACAGCGTCAACGAAGCCACGCTCGCCCCGGCGCCCGGCGCCTGGAACGGCCGGATCGAAAAGCCGGGCGATGTCGACTTCTTCAAATTCTCGGCGAAGAAGGGACAGGTGTTCGACATCAACGTCTATGGCCGCAAGCTGCGAACCGCGATCGACTCCGTGCTGACGATTCGCAGGCTCGATGGCCGGGCGCTTGCCAGCAACGACGACAACCGCAACCCGGACAGCTATGTCCGGTTCACCGCTCCAGAGGATGGCGAATTCGTCGCGGAGATCCGCGACCAGTTGCGAAACGGCGGCCCCGGGTTCTCCTACCGGATTGAATGCACTCCCGTCACGCCGAAACTGGTCGCAACCACGGCCGAAATTCGCCGCTATGTGCTGCCGACGTTTACGGTTCCCCAGGGAGGCGCCCACGGCTTCCAGATGACGGTCAGCCGGCAGGACGCCAGCGGCGCCGTCCGGATGCTGGCCGAGAATCTGCCGCCGGGCGTCACGCTCGATCATCCGGCCGAGTGGTCCAGCGATGGCACCATGCCGTTTGTTCTGCGCGCAGCGGCCGATGCGCCGCTCGCCGGCTCCTGGGCCAGGTTCAATGTCGAATCGGGCGACCCGGCAAAACCGGAAGCACTGGCTCGCGGCGTGCTTGAGCAGGAACCGATGATGATTCGCGGTCGCAACGCCGAACGCATGTGGACCGAACGCCAGGAACGCATGCCGATTACCGTGACGAATGCGGCGCCGTTCAAGGTGCGGCTGGAAGCGCCCAAGGGGCCAATCGTGCAGGGGGGCGGCTGTTCGCTGAAGGTTGTCGCCGAGCGGGCGGAAGGCTTCAACGATCCCATCAAGCTGCTGTTGCTTCAGAACCCGCCCGGCTGCAGCTCGAATACGGCCGCAGAAATTCCCAAGGACAAATCGGAAGGGGTCATTACTCTGAACGCGGCCTCGAACGCGGCAGTCCGGATGTCGCCGATCGCCGTGCGGGCCTTTGCCGACATCAATGGCCGCACCATCGAAACCTGCAGCGAGTTCGTCCCGCTGACGGTCGAAGCGCCGTTCATGAAGTTCGAGTTCGCGCAGGCGGCCGTGGTGCAGGGCCAGGACGCCCAGCTGCTGGTGACCGTCGAAAAACGACGTGACTGGGAAGGGGAAGCCGAGGTGACGCTCGTCGGCCTGCCCGCCAAAACGGAAGCGGCGCCGCTGAAACTGACCAAGGACCAGACGCAGCTCGTGTTCACAGTGAAGGCCGCGCCAGACGCGCCTCCGGGAACGACCAAAAGCCTGCTTTGCCAGGTGCAGGTCCCGCTCGATGGCGAGATGATCGCTCATTCGATCGGCACGGGCCGGCTGCGGGTCGATCCGCCGCCGAAGGAAGCCCCGACCGTCGCCGCCGCGCCCGCCAAAACGGACGCCCCGCCCAAGCCGATCTCGCGTCTGGAGCAGCTGCGGCTCGAACAGAAGGCTCGCGACGAGGCCGCTGCCAACGCTCCCGTCGCCACCCCCTGATCGCCTTCGCCCTCGCGAAAAACCGAAAATCCACGCCGGAACTCTGGCCCTGCGGACGCAGGCCCTGTTTCAGGCGTGGATTGGTTTTCAGGGGCGGATGACGACTTCCGAACCAATCGAGAGGAAGTCGTAGACCTCGGCGATGTCGTCGTTCCGGAGCCGGATGCAGCCCTCCGATTCGGCCTTGCCGATCGAGTCCGGGTCGATCGTGCCGTGGATGCCGAAGCTGTCGCCGATGCTGATCCAGTATTCCCCAAGCGGATTTTCAGGATCGTCGTGCTCGATGACTTTCGTGGGACCGTAGTACGTCGGGTCGGTCAGCTTGTCGAGCACCTTGAACTGCCCGTACGGCGATGAGTTGTCGCGGCCGATGCCGACATCGTACCGCTTCACGAAATAGCCGTGGGCGTGAATCGTGAGTTCAAAGTCGCTGAGGTCGACCACCGCCGAGAACGGCCCTTTGATCACCTTCAGCTTCTGCCCGGGCTTAATCCGCTTCGGATCGGTGCGGTTGAGCTTCGCCAGGTACTGCCAGGGCACGCTGTATTCCTTCGCGACCGACGACAGCATCTGGGCCGGCTGGACCACATGCGGGTCCATATAGTGCGGGTGGGGCTGCAGGTAAATCTTGCGGGCCAGTTGTTCCAGCTGCTGCTGGAAGGCGGGACGCGACTGCGGTTCCTTCCAGTACCACTCCGACATCCGGCGATGCGCTTCAATGTCGTCGCCATCCTCAAGCAACTGCCGGATCGCAGAGAGGTCGACCTTCGAGCCCGGCGGCAGGGTGAAGGCAGGCTTCACCGGGGCGGCCGCCGTCGCCGGTTCGACGTTCAATAGCCGGCTGGTCGACTGCGAGTTGCTGGCGCGCTGAAACCGATCATCCGTGGTGAAGTCGCCCGCGGGAGAATGACGTTCGGCCATCGCTGTCGGAAACGACCGCGGCGCGGTGAGGTCTGGCGGAGTCGGTTCGAGGCTCGCCGTGCGGCGCAGATCGCCGCGCTGATACGGGCGGGCCTCGGTGGTCGTCGCCTGTCCCGGGAGATCGTTGGTCGGCTCCGACTGCGCGGCCGCGATGGAACGGGCGGGGGTTTCTGTCAGCGGGGGAGCGTCGGACGGCATGGCGACGAACTCGGGGTTCGCCGGGCCGAACGGGCTTTTCGCAGCCGGCGTGCGAGCCAGGGACGCGACGTTTTCCGCCGTGGCCAAGCGCCGTTTCGGTTCCGTGTGCGGCGGCAGGGGAGCCGGCGCCACGCCCTGAAAGTCGAGCGGCTCCGGGGCCGAGTTGTTGATGCCGCCGGCCACATCGCTGAGCATCGCGACGGCTTCCACATCGGGGTCGGGAAGTGGGAGCTGCTCGCTGGCGATTCGGCCCGGCCGCGGCGACCGGCGATTCCCGAACAGGTCGAGCTTCCAGGCGGCCGCCAGGGCGAAAATGGAAAGCAGCACGAACCAGAACCGGAACGACTGCAGCAGCGTGCGATGGGCGGTGCGACGCATGACAATCATCCTTGGTCAGAGTTCGAGGTCGACAGCGAATCGGCGCTGCGGGGCCGGGCTGCGGGGGCTTCAAGGACGCTGACGACATCGCCCGGCGAGTCGGCCGGCGGCTTTTCAGCAGGGATGCTGAAGTAGGCGTCGCCCCGCTCGAGATTGGGCTGACGATTCAGCTTCCACAGCTGGTGGGGGCTGAGGGCTTCGCAGCCTGCGGCCGCCACGCAGACCGCGACTGCGGCCATGATGCCCAGCGGCGTCCGTCGAGTTATTGATTCAGACATGAAGACAGCCTCCCGATGCTGAGGAAGCCCGCGCGATGGCGCGCGACATGACAGGGGTGAATTCCGGGGGATGGGGGGCGGAATCTACGCAGGCTGGCCGATTCCGCCAACACGAGTCGGGGCGGGACATCCGGGCGGCTGCGTCAGCCCGCCTGCCCAAAAATGGGGCCCACTCCCACCCCCGGGCCAGCCGCCGCAGGGTTTCAGAATTGTGGGGTCCGTCGCGGCTGGCGTGGCAAAAGGCTGGCGAATTCCGCCCCGGCGCGGTTGTGGAGTCCGTCGCCGGTGTGCGTCCGCAGCGTTTCCCAAATCTCCTATTGTCGGGGTTTCTGACGCGTGCTTATAGTCCGCGCGAATGGACGAACCGGCAGAAACTGCCGGGCGTCCGATGTGGGGCGCTTCCGCAGCGCTCCGCCCAGGGAGGCTGGTGTTCAGGGAAGAAGGGGGGCGGGTCGACGCATCCGCCGCATGTGCAGGTTTCGCGCGCCTGTTGTCGCGATCCAGCCTTCCCGTCGCAGGGCCTGGGACAATTCAGCGGCTTCGGAACCAAGGAGGGAATCGTTATGAAGAAGTTCCTGGCATGGATGAGCGCGGCGGCTGTCGTGCTTGGCGTTGCGGCCAACCACGCGAACGCACAGGTCCCCATTGTTGATTCAAACCTGCCGGTGTACCGCCCGGTCAGCGCGCTGTCGGGCGAAATCACGATCGCCGGCTCGGACGCGATGATGCAGCTGGCCGGCGTCTGGGTGCAGCAGTTCGGCGCGTTCTACCCCAACGTGAAATTCAATCTCGTTTCGGCCAGTTCCACGCGCTCGGTCGAGGCCGTCCGCGACCGCCGCGCGCATTTCGCGCTGATGAGCCGCGAAGTGCTGCCGGAAGAGATCGTCGATTTCAAGAAGGTGACCGGACACGACCCGACGATCGTGATCTCGAGCATGGAGCGAATCGCCGTTCTGGTGAATTCGCAAAACCCGGTGGAATCGCTGACCCTGGCGCAGCTCGATGCGATGTTCTCGGCCAAGCCGACGCGCGGCGTTCAGACCCCGGCCAGTTGGTCGGTCCTGGGAACCAGCCTGAATGCTCCGGTGAGGGTCATCGTCCGGGATGAACCGACCGGCGCGCCGGCGACGTTCCGGCAGATTGTCATGCAGGGTTCCGACTTCCGCCCCGACGCCGCGAAAATGGATTCGTACATCAACGTCGCGAAGAGCGTCGCGGCCGATCCGGGTGCGATCAGCTTCGCCGGCAACATGTACATGCTGCGGGGCACCAAGGCGGTGGCCGTGTCAATCGCCGACGGGCAGCCCGCGATTGGAATCGATTCGGACGAGGCCGACAACGGCCTGTACCCGCTGGTCCGCCCGCAGCACATGCTGGTGAAATACGACCCGAAGTCGCCCCCCAGCGAAGCGGAAAAGGAATTCTACAAGTTCATCTTCAGCACGATGGGCCAGGAAGGCGTTGTGAAATCGGGCTTCCAGCCGATCACGTCGGCTCCTGCCAACATTGCTCTCGAGGCAGTGGGCCTCAATTCGCTGAACTGATTCGATCGCGGCTCCAGATTGAGCCGGTTCATTCCAACAACACACTCGGGAGTGATTCTCCATGATTCTGAAGACATGCTGGAGCGTGGTGGCGGCGATGGCCGTCAGCATGCTGTTCGCCTCACCGGCCCGCGCGGTCGACCCCAACCTTGGGCTCGGCGTTGCCAATCCGTACGGCGTCTCACAGTTCAACACCGGCTCCGGATTTTCCAGTACGGTTCCGATCGCCCGTGACCGGTTCGGAAACATCATCAACGGCGTGCCGGTCGACGGCCTGCAGTCGCTGACGATTCCGACCGGCATCGGCGCCCCGAATTACTCGATCAACGGAATTGTTCCCGTCTCCCCCATCAGCACGCTCGGCAACGATCCGCGGCTGAATCCGTCGCTCGTCGGCACGCCGCAACAGCAGCAGCCGACGCGGTGGAAGCTGGGAGTCTACTCGCGGGACACGAACACCGGCGTGCAGATCGTTCAGGTGGTCAACGGCTCCGCCGCCCACCGCGCCGGGCTGGAAGCGAACGACGTGATCGTCGCCGTCGGCGGCTACCAGGTCGGCTTCGTGAACGGCCAGTTGTACGACTGTGCAACCGAATTCGAACGCTCCGCCAACGAGCAGGGCTGGGTCACCATGCTGGTGCAGGACAGCCGGTCCAGTCGGCTGAGGAACCTGCCGGTGCAGCTCGAATCGCGATTCTCCCGGCTCACCGGCTCCATCGTGCTGAATGGCGGCGGACAGCTTCCCATCGGTTCGTACGCGGTGGTCGAGCTGCAGGAAATCCTGCGACCCGGCCTGCCCCCGGTGGTGCTCACGCAAAGCCGCATCGACAACCCCGTCGGATCGCAGATTCCGTTTGTGATCAACTTCGACCCGCAGATGGTCGACACCCGCCGCACCTACGTGCTGACGGGACGGGTGATGGCGGCGAACCAGACGATCTTCGCTCCGCGGAATACGGTGCAGGTGCTCGCCCCGAACATGCCGCAGACCGTGCAGCTGGCGTTTGACCGCGTCGGCAACACCGGCGTGATCGGCCCATACGCTCAGGATGCCCAGCTAGCTCAGATTCTCGCCCTCTACGAGCAGTACCTGTATCGTCAGCCGACGTTCCAGGAACGGTCGGTGTGGGAAGCGGACCTCGCCCGCGGCACCAGCCTGAATAACGTCAAGGCCTCGATCTTCGGTCACAACCAGTTCTTCAACGACTGCGACCGCGACGAGCGCATCTACATCAATCGGCTGCACGAGATCAACCTCGGCCGCCAGGCGCGCCCCGAAGAACTCGCCTACTGGATGGATGTGTACAACCAGCGGAACGGCGTCCGGTCGCTGGTCGCACAGGATTTCCTGAACGCGATCTCCGGCCACGCGGTCGGCGGCCGCGCGAACTGAACTGCTGAATGCTGCACACAATGGCGGAAGCCCGGGGGTCGCAACCCCTGGGCTTTCGTCGTTTCAGCCCTTGGCCGGCGGTCCTTCCTGAAACGTCAGAAACGCCTCATAGCCGTGCTCGGTCAGCAGACGCATCAGGGCCAGGCGGCGTTCCACGGCCGAATGTCCGGAAAGAATGCTGCGGAGCGTCGCCCCGAAAACAACACTGGCGACCTCAACCACCCGCAGCGGCAGCCGGAACTCCGCCAGGTCGGCGAAGATCTCGTCTTCGCTGCAGATCTCGCCAAACTTCTGGCCGCTGTACCACAACTCGATGCCATCCAGCTCGCGGCTCCATTCGTAGTCGAACGGCCCAAACTCCCGGCGCCGATGCACGACCCAGAACTGCGTTCCGTCAAACCTCAGGCCATGTGCCGCTGACATTCTCTGCGTCGTCCCTGTCTCGCAATGGAAACACTCCGACCCTGGAGTGCATCCCCCATGATAGTGGACCCGGCGGGGGACCGCCTACCGGGCGCGCCGCGCTGCCCGACGGGACATCGGAATCGGCACATCGGGAATAATCGGACGCGAGGTTCGGCCAAATCTTCAGAGCAGGCAGGTGTGTCTCGAAACGGCGACCTAGTGTTGCCGGAAGACATCACGCGGCAACGGTTCCGTCGCGCCCCGTTTCCAAGTCCAGACTTGGTGAGGCTCCATGAAACCGCGACGAATGCAACTCGCGATTCTCTGCCTTTCCCAGGCAGCCTGCCTGGCCGCGGGGCTGCTGCTGCAGAATCGATTGCTCACCGCGATTGAATCGCCGGCCGGCAGCGCCCCCGTGGCGCACTCGCGCGACTGGAACCTCGTGTTCCCGCTCACGTTCCTGTGGATTGCGGGGACGCAGGCCGTTGTGGCCTGGCTGCTGCTGCAGCGGATGTTCGGACTGCATTCCCTGAAGGAACAGCAGTCGCAGGAAGAAAACCTGAGAACGGCCCGAGAACTGGTGCGCACCCGCGATGCGGTGATCTTCGGCCTCGCCAAGCTGGCCGAATCGCGCGATCCCGACACCGGCCACCACCTGGAACGGATCGCGCTCTACTCCACCCGCATCGCCCAGGCGCTGCGCCGGCATCCGAAATATCACGAAGTCGTCACGGCTCAGTTCGTCAGGACGATCGGAATCAGCTCGGCCCTGCACGACATCGGCAAGGTCGGCGTGGAAGACGCCATTCTCCTGAAGCCGGGCAGCCTCACCGAAGCCGAGCGACATCGCATTCAGGTGCACGCCGCCCTCGGCGGAGACTGCATCCGGCAGATTGAACGCCGGCTGGGCAACTCAACCTTCCTGAGCATGGCCCGCGAAATTGCGCTGTACCACCACGAACGCTGGGACGGCCAGGGATATCCGCACGGACTGAAGACTGAAGACATTCCGCTCGCGGCCCGCATCGTCTCCATCGCCGATGTGTACGACGCCCTGTCGGTGAAGCGGGTCTACAAGGACGCTCTCCCGCATGAAGTGTGCGTCGACAAAATCCGCCGCGAGGCGGGTCGGCAGTTCGATCCGGAACTGGTTGAAGTGTTCCTGTCGATCGAGCCGCAGATCGCGGAAATCGCGGAGCGGCTGAAAGGTCAGGTCCGCGAGCAGGTGGATCTGGGAGAGATGTTCGATCTCGCCCAGCGCATCCCGGCGCGCATGAGCCCCGAGCAGGAACTCGTGCTCGAACAGACCATTGCCGAGGAACTGTTTCCGTCCCAGAAGCCGGTCGCCGCCAACCGGTAATTGCCCGCGTCCCGGCGGCGTACACGCCTCCGTCGCTTTTCCCAGACCGTGATCATGCACTCCACTTCAACGACATCGCCGACCGAGCGGAACCCCGAGCTGACGCTCGAGGTGATGCTGGTGCTGGTCACGGCCGCGATCAGCTGCCTCTTGTATCACACCGAGGCGATGAAGATCGTCGTCCTCAACCTGTTCTACCTGCCCATCGTTCTGGCCGGGTTCTTTCTCGGCCGGTATCGCGCGGGGGTGCTGGCGCTGCTGGCCGTCGTGACGGCGACGATCGTCATTTGCCTCGACTTCGCCGGTTTTGGCACGATCAACTCGCCGGTTGCCGTCGGGCTGTCGGTGACGCTGTGGGGTTCCGTGCTGGGGCTGACCGCCCTGCTGGTCGGCACCCTCTGCGACGACCGCGACGCCCGTCGCGTCGAAGCGCACGAAGCCCAGGTGGGAGTCGTGGAAGTGCTGTCGCGCTACCTGCAGAGCGCCAACCCCGTGCTCGAAAGTCGCGCGAAACGCGTCGCCGCGCTGTCAGAACAGGTCGCCCGAAAGATGCGGCTGTCGGCCAAGGAAATCGACGATATCCGCGTCGCCGCCCTGCTGATGGACATGGAGAACATCGAGATCACGGCCCGCGTCATTCGCAAGGCCGTCGGCGCCCTTGAAGATGACACCCTGGCGTCGAAGCAGCGGACATTCCATGGCGCCGAACTGGTGCAATCGCTGGGAACCGTGCTCACCGGCGCGTTCCCGCTGCTGCTGAACACCTCGGAAGATGCGGCCGCGGCGGACGGGCACTCCCTGCCGTTCGGGGCCCGGATCATCCGGACCGTCCGCGCTTACGAAGCCATGGAAAGCGATCCGTGGCAGCACGGCGACCGCTCGCCAGAGTCGTTCATGGACGAACTGCAGTCGGGCATCGACTGCGAACATCACCCAGCTGTGCTCCACGCACTGCGGCAGGTGGTGACGGGGAACGACGCCAGCCCGGCCACGAGCAACTCGTCCAGCTGAGCAACCCGAACCAGTACGGATTCAGACGACGTGGCTGTCACGCCGCGTCGCCGGAAAATCGCCGCCAGGCGAACATCCAGCGTCGCTGCGACTGTGCCAGACTCGAGCACGTTGATACTCTCGCAGACAGATGCGGGGGACGGACATCTGCTTTGGTTGCAATGAGTCCCGTTCGCAGTTTTTCGGGATGCGTTCCAATGGCTGAAGGCACAATCAAGAAGTTGACCGACAAGGGCTTTGGGTTCATCGACACCGGCCGCGGAGGCGACCTGTTCTTTCACATGTCGAACCTGGAAGGCGTCCGGTTCGATGATCTCAGCGAAGGCCAGCGGGTCTCGTACAACGAAGGTCGGGGCCCCAAGGGACCGCGCGCGGAAAACGTCCGCCCCATCTGATCGAGTCATTGCTGCCAACCGAAACGCTGGTCATCCCCATGGCCAGCGTTTTCTTGTTGACGACTGGCCATTCCAGCGAATGGCCAGGTCACATCGGCCATTCCCCCTTCGCCAGCCGGCGCAGCGTCTCGTCAACATCCGTGACCGGCCTGGGCATCGACCGCACCCCTTCGCGGTCTGCGGTGAACTCCGTGTACCCGGCGCGGTCGATCAGAAACAGGCCCGCACGCGGCGGGTTCCCGGGCGCATCCGCCAGTCCCCAGATCTGGTGCGCCGGCGTGGGCACTCCGAGCTGCGGATCGATGTCGGACAGCACCGGAAACGGAAACGGCTGCTCACGGGCGGCCTGCACCTGTCGAACTTCCTGCGGCGGGGCCGGGGTGACCACGACCACCTGCGCTCCCCCCCCGGCAATTGCCGGCTGATCGCGGGCAATGGCCGCCAGCTCGGCGCTCTGGTTCAGCTCCCCCTGTTGCCCGCCTGTGAACACCAGCACCACACGGGTGCGTCCCAGGTAGGCCGCCAGTTTCGCCCGCCCTCCCGACTGCGTCGTCAGCAGAAACGAAGGGGCCGGCTTGAGGTTTTTCAGAACCGGGACCGGTCTCGGCCGGTTTCGGCGCGCCTGCTCCTGCTCCAGCCGCCAGATGACCAGGCTGGCGATCAGCAAAGCCGCAAGCGGGAGAATCAGAAGTCGGCGGTCCATGCGCAGATGACACGGACTTGCCGCAGCGAATGCAACTCCGCCGCCCGCGGTCGCCACTTTTCCGACGCGCGCAACCCGGGATGGCGGGAAGCCGGCCTTCAGGACTGCCGGGGGCGTCCGGGCGACCGTCACAATCGGGCGGCGCGGTTGATCTGGAAGAAACGATTGAACCGGGCGGCGCGGAGCATCCGATAAATGAGGTACTGCCGTTGTCTTCGGATTCGGTCTTGATGAGGGACCGGACTCACGGCGGGTCCTGCACGCGCTGCACGATGGAAGACGAGGGGCAAAGTCTGGGCCTGACACACAGCCGGGGGGCTTCGTGCAGGCAATGAATTCATCATCCCGGGGGGGACGGTGTGCGGGGGGATTCTGCACACTGAAATCAGGGACATTCGGGAGCGACGGGTCTGGCCCGGCTCTCAGGGGGAACAAGGATGCAATTCCCGTCTCGGTATGCGCTGCTGGTCTGTGGACCGCTTTCGATCTGGGGCGTCGGTTGCTCGGCAGTGACGAGTCGTCCTGTCGCGCAGGCCGGCTCGTCCATCAGCAACACCGATCGCCTGCTGAGCATGGCGCAGGTGTACGAGCAGAAAGGGCAGCTGCAGCAGGCACACAAGCTGTACTGCCAGGTGCTGCAGGAAAATCCGAACCATGCCGTCGCCCGTGAGCACGCCACCGACCTGATGGCGGCCATCAGCAATGTACAGTCGGGCAAGGATCCTGCGCAGCAGACGCAGGTGGCGGAGGCCGCTTCGCCCCGGCCGGATCTGACAATCGCCGCCGTGCCCAAAGCGCCGACGGATCCGGCCCTGATGGGGCGGCACGATCGCCGGGTGCTCAGCGACGAAGAAGTCGCGGCCCGGATTCCGAAACCGCGGGCGGTGGCAAAGTCCGCTCCGCCGAAGGCCGCCGCGGTCGAGATCGTCACGCATCAGGAGACGAAGGCCGGATCGGTCACGACCGCAGAGCAGTTGCGGGAACTGCCGCTGGCGTCTCCCGTGATCACGCTGGAAGAGCCGCTGCAGATTGTCGAGGCGCCGCTCCCGATCGAACTGCCGGTCGTTCAACCGCTGTTCGTCGACCTGTCCGAGCCGGTCGCGATCACGGAGGAGGCCGAGCCGGCGCGCCTGTCGGTAGTCACTTCGAATCCAGTGTCGATCGTGGTGCAGTCGTCGCCGACTTCCACGTGGGTGAAAACCCCGACCTCGCGTCTCTGTCCGAATGCCCCCGAGCATCTGCACGGAACGCTGGCCGCCCTGGATGCGGCCGATCCCGAGGCCCGCAAGGCTGCTTTGCAGGAACTGGTCGACTGCGGCCGTGCTGCGGTGACCTGTCTGCCGGCCATCCGCGCCTGCCTGACCGACGCCGACCCGGTGGTTCAGGCCCACGCCGCCTGGGCGCTGTGGAGCATCACCGGCGAATCGAGTGAAGCCATCCACTGTCTGACGACCGTCCTGGATGGACGTGAGGAAGAGGCGATTGCGTTCGCCTGCTACGTCCTCGGCACGATGGGGCCGCAGGCGCAGTCGGCGGCGGCGGTGCTGACCCGCCTGCAGGATGACGATTCGAATTCCATCCGCGTCCACGCCGCGGAAGCGCTGCTGAAGATTTCGCACGATGGATCGCAGTCGATCCGGGTTCTGGCGGCCTCGCTGGCGTCTCACAGGACGGACGAACGCTCGCTGGCGGCCGTCGCCCTGGGTTCGGCCGAGGGGGGGCATCGTCAGGCCGCGATCTCCGCACTGATTACTGCCCTGTACGATTCCGATGCCGGCGTTCGGTGCTCGGCCGCGTTGGCCCTGGGGGGCTTCGGGCCGGACGCGAAGAATGCGATCTCGGCTCTGGAAGTGGCCGCTTCGGCAACGGACGTCGAGACCCGCGACGCCGCCAACACCGCGCTCGCCTGCATCCGGAAATAAATCACTAATGATCGACGAACGGTGACCAACTGTTCGGATTCCCGCAGCCTGGCTCTTCGCGTTGAAGAGCCAGGTTTTTGCCGTTTGACCGGGATGCCGCAGCGGGCGTGCCTCACACCAGCATGGGCTTCGCTTCTGCCAGTTGCCGGGCCTGAGCGGCGGAAGTGTCGATCGACAGGTCGAGCCTGACCGACCAGCGGCCGGAATCGTCCGCGGTGAACTCCCAGTGGGGAACGACCGCGCAGCTCTGATGGACGAGTTCGAAGCCCCCTTCCGACTGGCTGACGGTCTGAATCGGGAAGGTCCAGATGCCGCCCGTCTGCGAGATGTCGAGCGAAACATCGACGCCCAGCCATTCATCAACAAGCCCGATGCGGTCGGCCGCTTCGAGCTGATGAACGCTGTCGAGCCGGCCGAGCTGACGTCCGGCGCCATCGTAGAAATAGCGGTCGTCCGCGCCGGCGGCCATCGCGGCGAAGTTCAGCTCGACGGCGAAATGGAACGGCTGGCCGGGCGGAAGGTGTTCGAGTTCGTAGTGAATTTCGAGCCGTCCGCCGGCGTTCGCGTCGAGGGTCACGGTTTTCGTGACGTGCACCGAGTGCTCGCCGACGTGGCCGCGGCGGGTCATCTCGACTTCGACCCGCTTGTCGGTGCGGCGGATGACGGACTCGTACACGCCGACGACGAAATCGCCCATCTCGCCGTCGCTGCGCTGGAATTCGTCGAGAGACAGGCCGGGCCGGAGGAAGTGGTCGACCAGCGATTTTCGGGGCCAGGCATCGTACGACAGCCGCTTGTCGAGGTCGGGCTGTTTGAAGGTGACGAGGTCGTGAATGCTGACGGCGCCCCCTTCGGCGTGGCCGTTGGAGCCGGCCAGCACCTTTTTGTGATAGGCCTCGGGGCGGCGGTTGAGAGTGGCCCCCAGGTTGACGCGGGCGGCGCGGATGTCGAGTTCGTAGATGTGCCCCCCGCGGGCGGGGGCGATGTAGGCCGCCAGGCGATCGCTGGCGATCTTGATTTCCTGCCGGGCGTCGAGGTTGAAATCAGCCACGTCGCGCGTGACCCACCGTCCGCTGTGCCCTTCCAGCTGCGTGAGCGCGGTGTCGGCGGAGATCAGGTGCTTGTAAATCGCGTTCCGCAGATGGGGCAGGTACAGGCCGCCGAACGCGCCATGCCAGTACGGGCAGTTGCACTGGGCGCGGTACAGTTCCGTGCGGGCGAGGGCCAGCAATGCGGGGTTCTGCTGCGCGGCGGCGCTCGACTGAACAGCTTCCAGACGACTGCTGACTTCCCGCATGCGGCAGTACATCTCGTTGCTTTCCGGATACTTCACAAGGAAGTTTCTCCAGAAGCCGGCGCGGACATACTGCTTCAGCTGCGGCCATTCTTCATCGTGTTCGTAGCGATGAACAAGCCCCTCGTACACCAGCTGCCCTTCGGCGGGGAGGCACCATTCCGTCATTTCACGGTAGCTGCTGTCCGGCAGGTAGACGCGTCCGAGCGGGGGCACGTTGTCGACCGATTCGCCCAGCGTGGTGGTTTTGACCCAGTCCTGGTTCTCGGAGAGAACATCGAAGAAGCGGCGGAGCCAGCCGTCGCGGTAGACGTGATCTTTCGTGCCGGGCCAGGTTCCAAACTTTTCGCCGTCGTCGCCGAAGACCGCCACGGCGCCGGGAGTCTGCTGGCCGATGTGACGGAGATGATCGATCGTCTTCCAGGGATCCTGGAACGGAATGGTGTAGCGCAGCACTTCGCTGCCGGGAAACATTTTCAGCAGCCGGCCTTCGTCTTCGGTGAAGTAGTAGCCATGCAGTTTTTCCGGGGCGATGCCGGCGCCGCGAAAGTGAAAATCGTCGACGAGGGTGTACTCGATGCCGGCGTCGGTGATGTCGCCGGCGAATGTCTGTTCCCAGACGCGTTCGGGAACCCACATGCCGCGAATGGTCTGTCCGAACTGCTGTTCCAGAAAACGCGAGTAAGCACGGATCTGTCCGATGCGGTCGCGGCGGGGAATGCAGGCGAGGATCGGCTCGTAAAACGGCCCCCCCAGAATTTCGACCTGACCGCGGGAGACGAACTCCTTCAGGCGCTCGATGTACTCCGGGTGATGATCGACCAGCCACTCCATGAGACTGCCCGAGGTGTGCAGGGCGATCTTCAGGTGGGGGTAATCCTGCAGGACATCAAGGAACGGACGGTAGCTGTCCTGATAGGCCCCTTCAAAGACGCCGTCGAAGTTTCCGACCGGCTGGTGGTTGTGAAGGGCAAGAACAAGTCGGACCGGCGGCTGCACGCGAAACTCCCGGAATGGGCGACGGGCCTCCAGTGCCATCGGGTCGCCAGTAGTCGCGTGATAGCAGGTTTGGACGGGTCACTGAAGATTGGGCGGCGTTCTGAAGCCGCCAGCGGGGAAGTCCGGCGGATTTCGCGTGGTGCAGTTTGCCCAGATTAAAGCGCCGGCGGACGAACCATCGCCGCCGGCGGTCGCGTTGCACCATGCGGCGGCGGGCCTCAGAATCGGGGGCACTCCCGTGTTCGTGCTCCCCCTGCGTGAGTTGACCGATGCTGAGCGGCCGATTTTCTGCGTTCACTCTCATGCTGGTTCTGTGGCTGGCGGGCCCGCAATGGCTGGCCGCGGCCGATCTGGTCGCCGAAACCCCGGAGGCGGCCGCCGCCGACCCCGACTTTGCGCTGCAGGGGGAGTATTCCGGGCTGCAACTGGGCGTACATGTCGTTGCCCAGGGGGACGGCGAGTTTCAGATCGTGGGCTACCCCGGCGGTCTGCCCGGCGCCGGCTGGACCGGCCAGGACCGGCAGGTGACCGATGGCGATGCCGATTCGGTCCGGGCGCTCATCGAATCGCGAAAACTGAAGAAGGTGACGCGGGAAAGTCCCACCCTGGGCGCCGCCGCACCGGCCGGAGCGACAGTGCTGTTTGATGGTTCCCAGAAATCGGTGACCGAGCACTGGAAGCCCGGGACGACACTGTCTCCCGACGGGTTGCTCATTCCGGCTGCGACCACGAACGAACTGTTCAGCGACTTCACTGTCCATCTGGAATTTCGGCTGCCGTACATGCCGAAGGCGCGCGGACAGGGGCGGGCGAACAGCGGCATTTACCTGCAAGGCCGGTACGAAGTGCAGATGCTCGATTCGTTCGGGCTGGAAGGGAAGGACAACGAATGCGGCGGGCTTTACTCCCTGCGGCGGCCGGACCTCAACATGTGCTTTCCGCCGCTGGCATGGCAGACGTACGACATCGACTTCACCGCGCCGCGATTTGATGATCAGGGACAGCGGATCGCCAATGCCCGGATGACGGTGCGGCTGAATGGCGTCGTGATTCATCAGGATGTCGAACTGACCCGGCCGACGCCGGGAGCGATGCTCAAAGATGACGCCGCTCCCGGGCCGCTGTTTCTACAGGACCACGGCAACCCGGTCCGATTTCGAAACATCTGGATCACCCGGCGCGATGCCGGACAGGAGGCGCGGAGACCGATCGTGCCCGCGTTCGAGCGTCTGCATGCCGGCGCTGCGCCGGCCACTGCGGAAGGGGGCTTCGTGCTGATGACGGAACTGGGCTGTGTGAACTGTCACACGACAGGCGAGGCGGCCCTCAAGCAGACGGGGAGCAAATCGGGGCCGAACCTGGACCAGGTCGGGCTGCGGGTTCGGGCGGACTGGCTGGAGAAGTTTCTGGAGTCGCCGCACGATGTGAAGCCCGGCTCGACCATGCCCGCCATGCTGGGGCGCCTGCCGCCTCCCGAACGTGCCCGGGCGGCCAAAGCGCTGACGAGCTATCTGGTTGGCCAGTCAGTTCCGGCGGAGAGAAACGGGGACCGTTCGGCGGCCAGGCGCGGCGATGACCTGTTTCATTCCATCGGCTGCGTCGCCTGCCATGCTCCCCGCCGCGACGACGCCCCCCGCGTCAATCAGGCCGCCACAGTGCCGCTGCCGGTGCTGGGAGACAAATACCCGGTCATGTCGCTGGAGAAGTTCCTGAAGGACCCGGTGGCGGTGCGGCCGGCGGGGCGCATGCCGTCGCTGGGTCTGAACGACAAAGAGGCCCGCGATCTGGCCAGCTACCTCGTCAGCGACTCCACCCGCTCGGCCCGCCCCAACATCAATTATCAGGTCTACAAGGGAGTCTGGGAGACGCCGCCAGATTTCTCGAAACTGACCCCGGAAAAAACGGGGACCTGCCAGGGGTTTGACCTTGGAGTGGCCGAGCGCGAAGACGCCTTCGGGATCGTGTTCGAAGGATACTGGAATGTCGAAGTGGAGAGCGCTTACAGCTTCTATCTGTCGTCCGACGACGGCAGCAAGCTGTATCTCGATGACGAACTGATTGCCAGCTATGGCGGGCCGTTCACGAAGGTTCCGCCGCGCGTCCTTCCCCGCGGGGTGCACAAGCTGCGGGTCGAATACGTCGAGGCGTATGGCGAGCAGCATCTGTCGCTGGAAGTGCAGGGGCGTGGAATTCCACGGCAGCCGATCGAGTCGTGGCTGCGGTTGACCCCGGAGGCCGCCGCCAGCGGGACGGCGCATCCCGACGGGGAATCGGCCGTCGATGGTTCGCTGGCCGCCGAAGGCAAGGCGTTGTTCGCCTCGCTGGGCTGCGCGGCGTGTCACCGCAAAACCGAAGAAGAGAGGCCGGTCGCCAGCACACTGACGGCGAAGCCGCTGAAATCGCTGAATCCGACGCAAGGTTGTCTCGCCGATTCGGCGGGATCGACGGCGCCGCAGTTCGATGTCAGTCCGACTCAGCGGGCGGCGCTCTCTGCGGCGCTGGCGCACGTTTCAACGGGCGGCGGAGTGCAGCGCGAACTGCTGTCATCGACGATGGCGTCCTTCAACTGTTACGCCTGCCACCGGCGGGACGGCCTCGGAGGCCCGGAACGCGACCGCGAGCCCCTGTTCCTGACAACCCAGCATGAAATGGGAGATGAGGGCCGCGTGCCGCCGCCGCTCGACGGCGTCGGCGACAAGCTGCAGACGGGCTGGATGAAACGGGTGATCGGCGACGGCGCGAAAGATCGGCCCTACATGCTCACCCGCATGCCGAAGTTCTCCGCGGCGCCGGTGGACCAGGTGGTTGCAGCGTTTGTGAAGGCCGATCAGAAAAACTCTGGAACCAGACCGCCGGAACTCGACGAAGCAGAACATCGCACCAAGGCCATCGGCCGACGGCTCGCGGGAAACAATGCCTTCGGGTGCGTGAAGTGTCACGTGTTCGGCTCGACTCCCTCCTCGGGCATCCAGGCGATGAACCTGCTCACGATGACCCGCCGCGTCCGGGAGGACTGGTTTTACCGATATCTCGTCGATCCGCAGTCTTACCGGCCCGGCACCCGGATGCCGACCGCATTCGTCGATGGGAAAAGCGTGGTGCGCGATGTGTACGACGGCGACCCGGGCCGGCAGATGAAGGCGCTGTGGATGTTCCTGTCCGATGGCGCGAAGGCGGCCGAGCCGGACGGGCTGGTCGCGCAGGCCATCGAGCTGACGCCCACCGACACACCGGTGATTTACCGCAACTTTCTCGACGGCCTGACGCCCCGCGGCATTGCGGTTGGTTATCCCGAACGGGCCGACCTCGCCTGGGACGCCGAGAAGATGTCGCTGGCCGCCCTGTGGCACGGCCGGTTTCTCGATGCATCGAAGCACTGGACCGGGCGCGGGGCCGACAGGATCAGCCCGCTGGGGGACCACGTCATTCGCCCGGAAATGACAACGCCCGTCGCGATCCTGCCGTCGCGCGACACGCCCTGGCCGACGGAACCGCCGCGCACGCTCGGATACCGGTTCCGGGGCTATCAGCTCGATGAACAGCAGCGGCCCGCGTTTCGGTACACGTTGCCGGCCGGCGCGGGAGTGGTGACCGTCAGCGACCATCCGGTTCCCGCGCCCGAACTCGGCTCGGCCGAGGAACCGGGAGTTCGCCGCACTCTCACGCTGACGTCCGAGCCCGGCGTTGAAAACGTGTATGTGCGAATCGCCCGGGGCCAGGTGACCGCACCAGAATCGCCAGTCGGCGCGTGGTCGGTCGATGGCGAATGGACCGTCCGGATTCAAACGACGCCCGAGGCCGCACCCTTCGTGCGCGGCGCTGGAAACGAGGCCGAACTGCTCGTGCCTGCGACGTTCGACAACGGCCGGGCGACGATTGTGCTGGAGCTTGCGTGGTAACCGAAACCCCGGCCTCTCACCCGGCCTGCAAAGCGGCGCCGGTCGATCAGAGCGCCAGCTCCAATTCTGACGCGGGGGTGCTGGGAACGGTTACTCGCGCGATGTCGCGGCGCCGGGGGGATCGCTGAGCTTCCGAATGCCGCAGGTCTCGCGTAGCCAGCGGTCCGCGGCCGCTGTGAATGCCGCATCAAAGGGATTCACGCTGCCGCCGCTCAAGCAGTCGTAGAAGCGATCGTCCAGTTCGTAGAACGGATCCCAGTCTGAGCGTGGACGATCGCTATCAACGCATTCAGCTTCCAGGCGGAAGCTGTCGAGGAATGCGCATCGCTGCTCCTGCGACCTCGAATAGGCGCCTCCGAACTTCGTGAGTGCCAGCCGCATGATGTCCGCGGCTGCCGGCATGCCCGCCCGGTCAAACCACTCAACCATTTCAGGAGCAAAGACACCGGTTCCGTTGCCAAAGAACTGATGAAGCCCCCCGTTACAAATGTCCGAGATGCCGTACTGGACCGCGGAGAGAATTTGGATATCTCGCGGCAGCGAGACTTTGGAGGCGTCGTATCCCTCGTCAGTCCAACCGTCGAACTCCCAGGTTTCGTAAACTCTCGTCCAACGGTCGTGGAATGACCAACTGGTCGCCGGCAATGCGTCCAGTTCCTCAATAAGGCGGTCCTTCTCCGCACCGGCGGCAGTCCGCCGAATGCGAGACAGCAACTCACATTCACGGTCCATCAGAGACGTCCTGCCGATCGACTCGCGGGTTCCCGGCGGCGGATCAGTTCTTCCCTTCCCGCTTGATCCGATCCTCCAGCGCTTTGGGCGTATCCGGGAACATGACGTACTTCTTGATTTCCTCGGGCGTGTTCGGCCTGAAGGGGCGGATGACGCGGAAACCAAGGTGCGTTGCATCCGTCAGATACCAGCGGCTCTGCGGGAGCTGCGGGTCCTGGCTCTTCAGCTCCTCGTCCGACCCAAACCGGGCCGCGCTGCGCAGCTGCGGGGGCTCATCGATCCACGACCCGCCGCGGAACACGCGCGGGTACTCTTCTTCATTCGGAATGCACAGCGGGAAGATGGCCACCTGGTCGCCGGCGAACTTCGAATAGAAATCGGCCTCGTAGCGGTCGAGCGTCCATTCCGAGACGTTGCCGTGCATGTCGTGCAGGCCCCAAGGGTTCGGCTTCTTCGTGCCGACCTTGTGATAGTTGTCGTCGGAATTGCCGTAATGCCAGGCGTACTCATCGAGCTTCGAAGCATCGTCGCCGAAGGAATACGCGGTGGTCGTTCCGGCGCGGCAGGCGTATTCCCACTCGGCCTCGGTCGGCAGGCGATAGAACTGACCGGTCCGCTCGGTCAGCCACTCGCAGTAGCTCTTGGCGTTCAGCTGGGTCAGGCCGGTCGCGGGAAAGCCGTCATGCCCCATGCCGAAGGTCATGTCGGTGTATTCCTTCGTCGGCCGGGTCGTGGCATCGGCCTTGAGATCGATGGCGTCGGCCGTGCGGCCGGCCAGCTGCCGGCGCTGCTGGTCGAGCCGCAGCCGCCAGGTGTCGTATTCATCCCAGGTCACTTCGCATTTGCCCATCCAGAACGGCTCGATCCGCACCTTGTGCTGCGGGCCTTCGTCGTCGTTGCGGCCTTCTTCCCCTTCGGGGCTCCCCATGACGAACTCACCGCCGGGGATCGGCACCATTTCGAACACGACGTCGGTATCGCGAATCTTCTGCTTGTACGGCTTCATGTCGGCTGGCGTCGCCGCGACGCTGTCGGGATCGCGGAGGTAGGAATCAACGGCTTTGTCGTCGCCGCGAACGTCACTCCCAGCGCCCACGGCCATGACGGCGGCGAGCAGGGCTGCTTGCCAGCGACCGGAAATCTCGAATACTGAAATCATGTTCAAAGCCGGGACAGAGGAATTGCGAGCGGCCATTCGTGAAATGACGGGCGAACCTGGACCGCGCGGCCGTGAAACGGCACAGCCAGGTTCGGGACGAACGCGTCGCTCGGGATGGGTTGTGACCGTGGCAGCAATGGCGACCGCAGTCGCCGGGGCGCCGGGCTGGTGGCCGCTCGTCGCCCAGGAACCGCCGCGTCCGCAGGCCGCCCCGCTGACTCGATTCGAGTTCGAACAGGTGCGGTTCGCCGCGCCGGTTCGTCTCGTAGTTTACGCCCCGTCAGAAGCGGTCGCAAACAAGGCTTCCCGCGAAGTTTTCGAGCGTCTGAAGCATCTGGACCGCGTGATGAGCGATTACGACCCCGACAGCGAGCTGTCGCAGTTGTGCGCGCGGTCTGGCCCCGGAACGCCCGTGACCGTCAGCGTGGAACTGTTCGCCGTGCTGGAGGAATCACAGCGGTTGGCCGAGGCGACAGGCGGCGCGTTTGACATTTCGATCGCCCCGGCGATCAGGCTGTGGCGCGTGGCCCGGCGAACGAAGCAATTGCCCCCGGCCGAGCGGCTCGCCGACGCGATGCAGCGCGTCGGATACCGCGCCATCCTTCTCGATCCGGCCCGGCGGACGGTGGAACTGCTGAAGCCCGGCATGCAGCTCGACCTGGGAGGCATCGCCCAGGGGTACGCGGCCGATGAGGCGTTCCGCATCCTCGGCGACGCCGGACTGACGCGCGTGCTGGTGGATGTCAGCGGCGACATCCGGGTGGGGGACGCCCCGCCCGATCGCGAGGGCTGGCGGATCGAAATCGAAGCCCTGAAGCCGCCGGCGGAATCGCCCGCAGCCGAGCCGCAATTCGTGACGCTCACCAATGCGGCGATTTCAACCGCGGGCGACGCGTACCAGTCGACCGAGATCGACGGCGTTCGCTATTCGCACATTCTCGATGCCCGCACGGGTTGGCCCATGACGCAGCCCTGCAGCGTCACGGTCATCGCCCGCGACACCCTGACGGCGGACGGACTCGATACGCCGCTCTGCCTGCTTGATGATGCCGCCGGCCGGCGGCTGGTGAACGCCCATCCCGGTACGCGGGTTTTCATCGCGCGGGTCGTCGATGGACAGGTCGTGTCGACGGAATACGCTGCGGCCGCGCCATAGCCTACGCCGCCTGTCGCCGAATCCGGTCTGGCAGAACGTCCAGGAGGATGTCGACGACCCGCTTCGTCGCCCCCTGTTGCGATAGCACCAGTTCGCGGGCGCGAGCGCCCATGGCCGCACGATCGCGCTCGCTTGCCAACAGCGCGCGAACAGCCCCGCACAGCGCATCGCCCGAATTCACGGCGCGTGCGGCGTCCCGCGCGAGCAGCAACTCCACCGCATGCCGGAAATTGAACGTATTCGGGCCAAACAGCACGGCGGCGCCGTAAGCGGCCGGCTCGAGCATGTTCTGCCCGCCACGGTTCGTCAGACTGCCCCCCACAAACGCGATGTCGGCCAGACCCCAACAGGCAGACAGCTCGCCGAGCGTATCCAGCAGAAGCACCGGACGGTCGGCCGGAGCGGCGACGGTCGCGGCGGTCGACCGGCGGCGCAGGCCCAGACCGGCGCGCTCGATCAGGCTGGCGACTTCGTCAAACCGTTCTTTGTGGCGAGGAACAATGACCAGCCGCAGCCGCGGATGCTCGTGTCTCAAGGCCCGGTAAACATCGAGGGCGACCTGTTCCTCCGGCCCCTGCGTGCTGCCGGCGATGAAAACTGTTTCGTTCTCCGCGATTCCGAATGCATTACGCAGCTCGCGCGTGCGCGGGTTGTCGCGATCATGCTCCAGCCCGTCGTATTTCACAGACCCGGTGAGGACCACCTGTTTTTCCAGTGCGCCCAAGGCCCGCAGCCGGTCGCCATATTCATCCGTCTGCACGGTCAGCCAGGTGAATCGGCGCAGCCATCCGCCGACGAGGCCGCGGACCCGCGCGTAGCCGCGAAAACTCCGTTCGCTCATGCGTCCATTCAGCAGCACCAATGGAATGCCCGCAGCGTGGACGGCAGCGATGAAGTTCGGCCACAGTTCGAGCTCCACGAGTGCAACGGCATCGGGCCGGAGTCGCCGGATCGCGCGTCGCACGGCCCAGGTGAAGTCGAACGGGAAGTACACGACGCGGGCAAACGGATACTTTTCGCGGGCCACGCCCTGGCCGGTTTGGGTCGTGGTTGAAATCACAATGTCGAGAGCGTCATGCTGGCGACGGAGCTGGTCGAGAACCGGTTTCAGCAGCAGGACTTCCCCGACGCTGACCGCATGCAGCCACAGGCAGGGCCTGCCCCCCGGGCGGGCGGGAATGTCGCCAAGCAGCTTCTGGCACCAGCCTTCACGATCCTTCCCCAGGCGCAGCCGGCGATAGGCGATCCAGGGCGTCGCGGCCAGAAGCAGCGCGCCATAGAGAAGGTTCAATAGCCATCCGGCAGGGGTCATGGACGCAGGGGAGCCAGGGACCGACAACTGGCCGGAGACTAGGTGAGAAGCGGGGACTGCACCAAGGCGAACTTTCCCGGACCTCGGGCCGCCGGGCGGCGGCTGTTCTTCGGAAAAGCCCCGCGGTAATCATCGTAAGCGATTGCCAAATAGCACCTTGCGTTCTTTCCAGCAGTCCCGGGGAGTCTGTGGCAGGGCTGAGGTGTTGAACCTTTCCAAATCCCCCACACTTGCAACCTTTCCGGGTTGCACGTCATGCTCCGCGCGTGACACTTACGTAAATTACGCCGGCTACCCCGCCCGACGGTTCTTCCGTGCGTGCGGGTTGCTGCAGTTTTTCGAGCCCGTCCGGTCGATAGTGAGACCCGGGGGAGTGGCTTGGACGCCCGGCGAGGCACAGGGGAGGTCGCTGACTTATGGTTCGGAATCAGTCCCGCTTACTTCGTCAAACAGGCTTCGCCAAACGGTGGAGGCATCTGGTCCTGGGTTGCAGCGTGCTCGCGCTGGGCACCTCCGGCTGGGGCGACGATCTTCCACCCCTCCCGAACGCCCCTGCTCAGGGAAGCGCATCGCCGAGCCTCACGGGCATTCTTCCGGAAGATATTCCGGCCGGGCTGACCGCGGACGACTTTTCTGCGCTGACAGGCACCTGGGCCGCCTGGGCTGACGAAGCGGCGCAGACGGTGTCGCAGGTGTTCCGTCCGCACGACAGCCTCGAAGAACTCGATGTCGACTTCGCGAACGTCGAAATCAAGCTGAAGACCATGGAGAAGGCGCTGGCCGACTCCAAATACCGGGCCGTGCACGGCGTGCTGGCCGATCTGCATGGCCGTCTTCGCCGGCGGATCGATGTGGCGAAGGTCATTCTCGACGCCCAGCGCGCGAACGTCAGCGTGGCGCAGTCGAAGCAGCTGACCTCGGCCCTCGGCAAGCTGCAGCTCGCGGTGGCGACCGTTGAAAAAGACGTGTCGAAGTACCCGAACGGCCGCAAGTGGCTGCCGTATGTGCATGCCGACGAACTGAAGTCGCTGGCTCGTCAGCAGACGACCGCCCCGGAACTGCTGGAAACGGTGAAAGTCAATCTGGCCGGCCGCAGCACTCTGGAAGGCGAAGCCCAGCGGGAGTTCCTGCATCGCGCGTCGTTCGTGACGCTCGAACGGGCCATCGACGGCGTTCTCGAGGCGTCGACGCAGCGCGATCCGGGAACCTACGTCGACGACCTGCAGCGCATTGGCGCCGCCCTGTTTGCCGCACTGGAAGAATACGAAGCCCGCAGCGGCGAGCTCGAGGCCCAGGCGATCCGCGAGCAGTACGCCGCGTGGAAGGGGGTCGCGACCGATGGCGGCGCGGCGATGTCGGAAGTGCTTCGCAAGCACTACATGAACTTCAACTTCCGGATGGTCGCCTCGGAAGGCTTCCTGAAGCGGGTCTTCGAGACCAACCGCTCGGAAGGGAGCTGGGTGAATGACTGCATCATGGAAGCCCGCGTGACCGGCTACCAGTGCACCAACACGCAGTTGAATGTTGATATCCAGCCAATGTCCGGCTCGGCCAAGTTCTGCCTGGTGCTTGACGGAACCGTCCGGGCCAACACGCAGGCGGTCACCAGCCAGGCGACGGCGCACACCGTCGGTCATCACCGGTTCCATGCCGAGAAGGCCGCCTTCTTCGATGGTCACACCTTTACGACCACCGGGTCGACGGTGTCCGTCGCGGCGAACAACCAGCCGGTCAGCGTCGATACCGGAATTCGCCTGCCGATCATTCGCGGCATTGCCAACGGCATCGCGATGAACAAGGTGCAGGAGCGGATGCCGCAGTCGAATGCCATCACGCGGCAGAAGATCACCACCCAGGTCCAGCCGCGGCTCGATAGCGAAGTCGCCGAGAACCTCGACAAGGCCGGCACGCAGCTGGAAGCGAAGCTGTACGGTCCGCTGCGGGAGCTGCAGTCGTATCCGCAGGAGCTGGACGTCAACAGCACCGACGACGCGATTCTGGTGCGAGCCCGGCTGATGGAAGACAGCGAACTGGGCGGCAGCCAGTGGCCCAACCTGCCCATGCCCTCCAGCGGCATCGTGCTGCAGACGCATGAAAGCCTGTTGAACAACTCGATCGAGCGGGCGAACTTCGCCGGTCGCGAACTGACCCAGCAGGAACTGCAGGACGAACTGCGGACCCGGATGGAGAAGCTGCTGGGCCGTCCGCTCGAGCAGAAGGTGGAAACCAAAGACGAGCCGACCGACGCCAGCGAGCCCACCCGGGTTGAAGAGGTGCCGGCGCCGGACGATAAGGACAAGACGGCCCGGTTCGTGTTCGACGAACATGACGCCATCAAGTTCAAGGTCAGCAACGGCGTAGTGAAGATGATCATGCGAACCGGCCTGAAGCGCGAAGGGGCCGATCCGATTCCGACCCAGCAGATCGAAGTGTCGCTGGGGATGACGGTCGAGGGAGACGAGATCGTGATCGATCGCGTGGGCACCATCGCCGTCCGTCCGGTGGGCCCCGTCGCCAACCGTGGCGAACAGATCGTTCGCGCCAACGTGATGCGCAGCAACATCGCCCGTCTCACCCCCGAGCGGCGCGTCAAGGCGACGATGAACGTGAAGAGCGGCGACAAGAACATTCCGTTGAAGGTGACCGATGTCGTCACCCGTGACGGATGGGTGTCGGTCGTCGCCCGCTGATCTGCAAGCGACAGTCAAACCTCGAGGCCGGCGACTCCCACAGTCGCCGGCCTTTCTTTTGCCCGGCCGGTCAGGCGGATCGCGGCGGATGGGTTGTCGTAAAAGTCGCGAACCGTGCAGACTTGCGCCGTGGCCCTTGTCGCGAGAGAGCGGTCTGAGTGAAATAAAGAGCGCCCGCCTGCTCCGTTCCCGCCATCCCACCACCAGGCTGCGGAATGATGATCCCTGCTGTTGGCCTGCCGTTCGTTCCTGGCGTCCCACGTCGGTTGTTTCCGGTCGTTCTGGCCGCCCTGCTGCTCATGCCGCTGCCCACTGCCGCGGCCAGCGATGGCGGATACCGGCAGCACATCAAGCCGCTGCTGAAAGAGAAGTGTGTTTCCTGCCACGGCTCGATCAAGCAGGAAGCGGGGCTGCGGCTCGATGCAGGATCGCTGATTCATAACGGGGGCGACAGCGGGCCCGCCATCCTTCCGCGCGACGTCTCCGGCGGCGAAATTCTGCGCCGGGTGCAACTGGCGGATGACGAACGGATGCCGCCGAAAGAAGAAGGGGAACCGCTCACGGCCGAAGAACTGACGGTGCTGAAGAACTGGATCGCCGCCGGAGCGCCCTTCCCCGATGACGAGGAAATTCTCACCGATCCCCGCCAGCACTGGACCTATCAGCCGCCGCGGCAGGTGGCCCTGTCCACCCCGGCCAGCGCTGTCGGAAACGTGAACCCGATTGATGCACTTCTCGCGACCCGGCATGCCGCCAGCGGACTTGTGCCTGCGAAGCCGGCCGATCGGGCCCTGCTGCTGCGCCGGGTCACGCTCGACCTCACAGGCCTGCCCCCCACTCCGGCGGCGATTTCAGCGTTCCTTGCCGACGAGTCCCCGGATGCGTACGAGCAGGTGGTCGAGCGTCTGCTCGCGAGTCCGCAGTACGGCGAGCGCTGGGGACGCCACTGGATGGACGTCTGGCGCTACAGCGACTGGGACGGCTACAGGGCGGAAGTCCGCAACAGCCAGAAGCACATCTGGCAATGGCGCGACTGGATCATCGAATCGCTCAATGCCGACAAGGGCTATGACCGGATGATTCACGAAATGCTGGCAGCCGATGAAATTGCCCCCGGCGATCGCGATGCGCTGCGGGCCACCGGATTTCTGGCCCGGAACTACAACCGCTACAACCGTGATATGTGGCTCGACTCGGCCGTCGAGCATACGTCGAAGGCGTTCCTCGGAGTCAGCCTCGCGTGCGCCCGTTGCCACGATCACAAGTACGATCCGATCCCGCAGCAGGAGTACTACACGTTCCGGGCGATCTTTCAGCCCTACAATGTGCGGACGGACCGGCTGCCCGGAGAAACCGACGTGGTCAAAGCGGGCCTGCCGCGCATCTATGACGACAATCTCGAGACGCCCACCTACCTGTTCAAGCGGGGCAACGAGAAAGACCTCGACAAAGACCACCCGCTGCAGCCGGGCGTGCCTGCGGCCCTCGGCGGCACGTTCGAGGTCCGGGCGGTCGAGTTGCCCCTGGCGGGCTGGTATCCCGAACTGCAGGACTTTGTCGAAAAGGACGACGTCGCCGCAGCAACTGCGACCGTGGAGGCCGCCGTCGCCGCGCTCGCCAAACTGGGCGAGGCCGTTCCGGGCGATCCCGGACAGGAAATCGCCCGACTGAAAGTCGAGGCCGAACAGGCAAAGCTGGCGGCGCTGAAAGCCCGGTGGACGGCGGAGCGGGCCCGGCACCTCGCAGGCGGCTGCATGGCTGGCGAAGGCCTGGCCGCAGCCAGGCTTGAACGCGAGGCGAATGTCGCCGCGGCGGAACTGGACGTTGCGGTCAAGCGCCAGGCTCTGGAAGCGGCCGTCGCCAAGGCGGCGGAGACGCCGGCCGCGGCGAATGCGTCGATGACGGCCGCCGCCAGGAAGAAGGCCGCAGCGATGGCGCCGGAAGCGGTGAAGAAAGACCTGGCCGCAGCCCGCCTCAAGCTGGAGCAGGCCCAGTTGGCCATTGAAGAGAATGACGGAACCTACACGCCGGTTGCGCCGCAGTATGGAAAGATCAGCAGCGGACGCCGCACTGCCCTGGCGAAGTGGATCACCGCGGCCGAAAACCCGCTGACAGCCCGCGTCGCCGTCAACCAGATCTGGATGCGGCATTTCGGGACTCCGCTCGTCGACAACGTCGTCGACTTCGGCCTGAACGCCCCGAAGCCGGAACTCGTGGAACTGCTCGACTGGCTGGCGGTCGAACTGATGACCGGCGGCCCCGAGGGGCGTCCCTGGAGCATGAAGCATCTCCACCGGCTGATCGTCACTTCGCAGACTTACCAGCGATCGTCCAATCCCGATGACGCACCAGAAACCAACCTCGCAATCGACCGCGAAAACCGCCTGTACTGGCGGGCCAACGTGCGGCGTCTGGAAGGCGAAAGCGTCCGCGATGCCATCCTCGCCGCGGCCGGCACGCTCGATCAAACCATCGGTGGGCCTGACATCCCCTTTGAAGAGGGGGAGCAGGTGGCCCGTCGGAGCCTCTATTTCCAGACGGCCTACGAAAAGCAGATGCTGATGCTGACGCTCTTCGATGCCGCCAACCCGGCCGATTGCTATCGCCGCACCGAGAGCGTCATTCCGCAGCAGGCGTTGGCGCTTTCGAACAGCGGACTTCTGGCGACCCAGACGCGGACCCTGGCGCGGTCGCTGTCGGAAGCACACGCCGATGAGGGGGATTTTCTGCGGCAGGCCTTCCTCCGCATCCTGAATCGGGAAGCGACGTCGCCGGAACTCGACGCCTGTCGCGAATTTCTCGCCAGCCAGCAGACGCTGCTGTCGGCTCCCGAGCAATTGACGCCCATCACCGGTGGAGCAAAGCCCGGCGTGGCGCCGTCGGGCGATCCGCGCCAGCGGGCTCGCGAAAACCTGATCCTCGCCCTGTTCAATCACAACGACTGCGTGACGGTGCGGTGAGTTCCATGAAATTCCTCCCGAACTCGTTTGTGGAAGCCCAGACCCGCCGCGCCTTTCTCGCGAAAGCCGGACTGGGCTTTGGCAGCATCGCGCTGGCCGATCTGCTGCAGGGCGATGCGCGGGCCGAGTCGCAGGCCCTGCCAACCGGCATCAGCCATTTCGCTCCGAAAGCGAAGTCGGTGATCTGGCTGTTCATGATCGGCGGCACCAGCCATCTGGAATCGTTCGATCCCAAGCCGTCGCTGAATCAGTATGCCGGCAAGTCGATCGAAGAAACGCCGTGGAAGGATGTCCTCACTTCCCCCTTCCTGGCGAACGAACGGATCGCGGCCCCCGACGCCAACGGACAGATCCGGAATACGATCTATCCGCTGCAGATCGGCTACCGGAAGCATGGCGAAAGCGGCCTGGAGATCAGCGACTGGTTCCCGCACACGGCCCGGCAGGCGGACGATCTCTGCCTGATCCGGTCGATGTGGACGGAAGACAGCAACCACGGCGCGCAGATTCAGTTTCACACCGGACGCAACCGCCTTGATGGTTACTTTCCAACCATCGGCGCGTGGGTCAGCTACGGGCTCGGCTCGCTGAACGACAACCTGCCCCGGTTCGTCGTGCTCGGCAACCCGCTGGCCGACTGCTGCGGCGGTCAGGAAGCCCACCGCGCGAATTATCTGGGCCCCCAGTTCGACGGCGTGCCGCTGGCGATCGATCCGAAAAACCCCCTTCCCTACTCGCGGCCCGAAGAGGGGGTGTGGAAGGAGGAACAGCAGGCGCAGTTCGACCTGGTCCACAAGCTGAACCAGTTGACGGCCGAGCAGTACCAGAGCGATGCCACGCTGCAGGCCCGCATCCGTTCCTACGAACTGGCCTTCCGCATGCAGTCGGCCGTGCCGGATGTCGTGAAGTTCGACGACGAGACCGCTGCAACCCAGGCGATGTACGGCGTCGACCAGAAGGAAACGAAGGAGTTCGGCAGCCAGTTGCTGGCGGCTCGCCGGCTGGTGGAGCGGGGCGTTCGCTTCGTGCAGGTGTACCACGGCTACAACGGCGGCGCGGGGAGCTGGGATTCGCACTCCGGTTTGAAGACGGGGCACGAACGGCTCGCCCGTCAAACTGATCAGCCCTGCGGCGCGCTGCTGGCCGACCTGAAGGCCCGCGGCCTGCTCGATGAAACGCTCGTTGTGTGGGCGACCGAATTCGGCCGGACTCCCGGCACGCAGAATGGCGACGGACGCGACCATCATCCGTATGGATTCAGCGTGTGGATGGCCGGCGGCGGCATCAAGGGAGGCATTGCCCACGGCGCGACGGACGAACTCGGATTCCACGCCGTCGAACACCGCCACTATGTGACGGACGTGCACGCGACCATTCTGCACCAACTGGGGCTCGATCCGCGAAAACTGTCTCTCCCCTCCCGCAAGCGTATCCAGAAGGATTACGGCACGCCGATCCACGAAATCATTGCGTAGCGTCGATTGGCGTTGCCAGCTCCTTCAACCAGAACACCGGACCAGCCATGGACGTGCTGACAGCTGGCGCAGTGACGGACGACCTGCCCCGGCCGCTCGGCCGCCTGGCAGACCTGGTGACGGTCCTTGCCGACTGCAGCGGCGACCGGCGTGACATCGCCCTCCAGCGCCTGCTGGACGAAACCCGCACGAGCGGCAGTAATGTGCGCCGCGAATTCGAGGCCCGAGGCCTCACGCCGCATGTCTGGTCCGACGGGATGGCCGAGTTTTATCGCACTTCGACAGGCTTCCTGTATGAAACGGCTGTCTGGAACTGCAGTGCGCTCAAACGGTCGATGCGGCAGTGGATGGGCAACTTCCTCTCCGAATGCCTGCCTGCGAACAGCCGCGTCCTGGTGACCGGAGACGGGCTGGGGTTTGACAGCGCCTGTCTCGCGGGCCTGGGGTTCCAGGTGACTGCGCTCGATCCCTCGGAACGTGGTCGCCGGTTCGCTGAACGGGTCTTTGCGCTGAATCATGTCGTCGTGCAGCAGGCAGCGAGTGAGGAGCACCTTTCGGGGGAACGGTTCGATGCAGTCGTCTGTCTGGATGTGCTGGAACATCTGCCGTCGCCCCCCGAGACGCTGGCAAAGCTCAACCAACTGCTGAATGCCAGCGGGCTGCTGGTGGTCTCGGCGCCGTTTTTCTGTGTCGAGCCGTTTCGTCCGACGCACCTGGCTTCGAACCTTTGCTATTCGGGAAGCCTGCGACTGTTTCGCGAAGCAGGGTTTGAACCGTTCGCGGGCCGCTGCCTGTGGAGTCCGATCGTCTTCCGGAAGGGAATCGCCGGGAAATTGCGCCGCCGGCTGGCGGTCCACTTCGGTCAGCCGGTGCTTATGGCCGGACGGTGGTTGTCGCCCGTCTACTCCCGGGTTGCGCGGTGGATGCTCAAATCCGACACGGAACGGCTTTCGGAAATTGCGACGCTGCAGCGCTCTGAATCAGCGTGCAGTTCCGTCGGCCAGCGTCGGAGTGCTTTGTGCGTCGCCTCCCAGACCACTCACTGACATTCCCATCTGGAGAAACTTCGGTTCGGGCGCCGACGAACTGGCCGCATGGACGAGCGGCAGGCGCGGTTCCCGATCAACGGCATCGATGATCCTGCCGCCGGCCAACCGATACTTCACGCCGCGCCACAGGTGACGGCGCGTGAGTGCGGCCGCGAGCGTCGCAGCCGGATAGAACACCGCGGTGAACAACAGTGCCGGCAGGGCCATGGCCACGCGCTGCCAGGAGACAGGAACCTGCAGCGTCTCCAGATGTTGAAACGCGCGTCGCAGCCGAATTTCATAGGCCGTCGTCAGCATCAGCAGCGTCGCGCCATACAACAGCAGGCCTGCCGCGCCGCAGCTGAAGCTCGCCAGACTCGTCAACGACAGAAGCGGCAACAGAACGACGATCGCAAGTCCGACGGTCATCGCGTGCCAGAACAGGGGCCGCCAGCGCGGATGGTGCAGCCGGACGCAAAGCATCTGCCGCACCAGAAAATTCCAGTAGCCGCGAATCGAGGTCGTCTCGGCATTCACAACATAGGTCGAACCCAGCACTTCGTAGGCCCGGCCCGTGCGATCGAGGTATGCGGCGATGACCGTATCGTCCGCGAAGCCATGCGAGAACGCCTCGCGGAAGCCGGGTTCATCAACGATCGACCTGCGGATCGCCAAACTGCCGGCCCAGAGAATGCGATGCTGATGCGTGGCCGGTATCGCGAGGGCGTTCCAGTAGAGCCGGCTGAGTTCCGCCAGCCCCGAAGTCGTGGGCGAATACCAGCGGTTTCCGGAGACCGCCGCCATGTCGTGGTCTTTCAGACCGTTCACCAGTTGCCGAAGCCAGCCGGCATCGACGACCGCATCGCCATCGCACAGGGCGACGATCTCCACGTCCGCCGGCAGCCTGTCGAACGCCGTCAGCAGGTTGCTGAGCTTGCGCGTGCAGTGCGTCGAACGATGCGTCCTCACCAGAAGCTGGATGACATCGTCGCCGAACGTGCGCTGCGCCGCGAGAGCCTGTTCCCACGCGGGATCACTGGCTGAATCGACGACCACCGTCACCTGGTAGTGTGGATAGTCCTGGGCGGCGAGTCGCGCCAGGCAGCGTTCCAGAAACGGATCAAGCCCCTTGAGCGACAGAATCACCTGGACCCGCGGCCATGTCATTCCCGCAGACGAAACCTGTGTGGAGGTCGGAATGCGGTTCAAACACACGGTGACTTCGCGGACGACGGCGACCGTCAGACCGCAGAAGATCAGAAACACCACAGCGCCAGCCCAGATCATCGTGATCCACATTCCCGTCCAGGGGGCGAACTCCATTCGCGAACGCGAGTCATTCGCAGAGCGAGTAGTCTGGCAGAAATCAGGCGGCTTGTCTCGCGTCGTCTTTCGCCGACCGAACTGTTCGCCCGATGCGGGTGTAGGAACTGTTGATTGTTACGGGGCCGACCGGGAGGGCGAGGCTCTGGCCGAGCCGCGTCCGGGAGAGTGGGCTCCATCGGATTCGGCGTTCCGCCGGCCCTTGTTGCCGAGGCAGGCCGTTGGTGCGGGGGCCGGTGGTGCAGGAGCCGGTGGGTGTCGGTCTTCCAGCGGGAACTCGTCCACCGGAGGCGGCTCAGCAGGAGCTTCGCCCTCCCATTTCGGACGAGACCACAAAACAGAAGAATCTTCCAACACCCGCCAGATGCCGCCCGATCCGGGCGGCGACGAGTGAGGCGCAGCGCGGGCAATCTGTTATGTTGTTCCTGAGGGCATCTCTTCTTGGCAAGCGGGGAGGCGGGTGATGAAAGCGCTCGTGCTGTGCTGGCTGGCGATTGTGGCGTGTGCGGCTGCGGGGTGCGGATCTGATCCCTATGGTCCGTTGCCGGGGGTGAAATCGTACGAAAAGAAATGGCCGCGTCCCGCCTTTCTCTCAACGCCCCTGGCCGATCTTGAGAAGCCAATCGAGGCGGCGATTGCGGCCGATGAGGAACGGATTCGCGCCGTTCAGCAGAGGTACAGGTGGGATCGCAAGCGGGAGCCACTGATTCCGAATGGGCCGGAAGCAGTCGGCTGGAAGCCAGGCTTTGACGAGGTCGCCGAGTACCGCAGGCGGACGATTCGGGCTTATGAACAGCACACGGCAGATTCCGAATCCGCGCGGCCGGCGGCTCTCGAATTCCTGCGGGCGTATCTCGAAATCGCCGTCAACCAGTGGGGCGATCTGAAGCGCTGTGCCGAACTTGCGGATGCAGCCATCGCCGCCGGCAGCCAGGATCCACTCGTCGCCACACTGCGGACCCGCGCCCATCGCAACGCAGCGTCGATGGATGGCACACAGGTCGTGGAGACCCTGTTGAAGCTGCAGAAGGCCTGGGGCGACGGCGATTACCCGCCCCCGGCCATCAAGTTCCTGGCGGCTGCCTGGATCGCCGTTGAAAGCGAACAGGGGAGCATCGCTGATGCACCGTCGCCCATCATGCGGCGGCTGGCCTACGGCGATGTGGTCCGGCTCCTGGTGGCCGATTCCGGAACGGTCGCTCCCGACGTGTTGCTGTGGTTCGTGAAGAATTCGATGGCGTTCGATTCCAAGTCGACGGAACACCACCTGGAACTTTTCCAGGCCTGCCTGTCCGACCCGGCGATCGATCCCTGGATCACGCATGTCGTCGGCGGCGACTTCTACACAACGCTCGCCTGGGAGCATCGTGGAAGCGGGTGGGCCCACACGGTCACCGAGGAGGGCTGGAAAAAATTCCACGAATACCTGCCGAAGGCGGGACAACACTATCGACGCGCGTGGGCCCTGCATCCTGAACTGGCCGAACCTGCATCAAAGATGATCACAGTCACCATGGGCGGCGGGGCGACAGGCTGGACGGAAGAAGATTGGCTGCATGCCGCCCTCCTCGCTCAGGCCGATTACGACGGGGCCTACAACAACTTCTTCAACGCCTCCATGCCGCGGTGGGGCGGCAGCCAGCGGCGCATCGCGGCGATCGCCGAACTGTGCATCGCCACCGACCGCTGGGATCTCGGCATTCCCAACAAGGTGGGAAACGCGCTCTGGTACCTCAATGAGGACAACGAACCGAACGAACTTGCCGGCAAGAATCCCAATGCCGCGCGCATCGCAAAACGGTATGTCGAAGGCTACGTGGCGGCCCATGGACGCGGTGATGTCAAGCCGGATCAGGCTGGCGGCTGCCTCGCCCAGATGACCTCCATACTGGTGACGGCTGGCAATTTCGAAACCGCCCGCAGCGCATTTGAAGTCAGCCCCAGGGACCACAGCCGGTATTGGGGCAGCGGTCTGGGAGTTCCCTTTCACTACAGCGAAGGCCTCGCCTATGCGATGACCGGCCCGGCCCGCGAGCACATCGCCGATGTTCACCGCGCGTTGTCCGAACCCGCGAAGACCGCGCGGACGGTGACGGAAGTCGCGAATCTCCAGGATCAACTGGCACGCGCTCAGGAACTCGATTCCGAAGAGCGGGCGAAACCCTTCTTCGACATCGCCGGTCGGATGCTTGGCCAACTGGCCACCTACGCCGCGGGCGATTGGGTCGACCTGACCTTCGAGCCTGGGCTGGACCTGTGGCTGACCCGCTGCGCCGAGACCGAAATTCAGGATGAACGGACGATTCGCCTGATCGGCCGTCGCGACTTCGGAGCACTTCAGCTCCGGCCGCTGACGCGCTTCGCGCCGCCGTTCATCATCGAAGCGGAAGCCAGGGCTGTCAGCGGGCACGATGGCGGCTTTGAGGCCGGCATCCTGATTGGAACTGCAGAACGGAAAACGCGCGAACAGCGCCCGTCGCTGCAGTCGATCTCGGTGGGGGGCGCGATCTGGGGCTTCCTCGGCAATCGGGAGTATCGCGGCCAGCCAGGCGGCTTCCTGTTCGAACCCAGCCCTGTGCCGACAGACGGGTTCATGCACATCGGCATCCGCCGGTACGAGGGGGAGACGCAGTTCTTCGGCATGCACAGCATGATGGGACGCGACGCCGACCCTGATGAGCCGATGACCGACTTCATCTCCTTCGGCGACACTGCTCGGGGCCAGGTCGCCGACGAAATCGTGCTGCGGAATCTGCGAATTCGCCGGGCGCCGCTCAAGCCGAAAATGGTCACGCCGGAACACCCCGACAACCTCCTCGTGCTGCAGGAATTCGTCGATTTCTATCCTGAATGTCCCGAAGCACGCACCCGTCTGGCCAACGCCCTGGCTTTGCAGGGGAAACCCGCCGAGGCGCTCGACCACCTCGATGTCGCCCGCAAGGTTTCTGAGCAGATTCGAGACATGCACCGCGTTCGGGCAACGGCCCTGTGCGCCCTCGGCAACTTCGGCGATGCGGCTCTGGCGTTTCAGAAGGAACTCGAATACTTCCCGACCCACTTCTGGGCACGCGTGAATTTCGCCTGGCTGTTGGCCACCAGCCCTGATGCAGCCACCCGGCAGGGCACAATGGCCCGGCAACTCATCAACGACCTCCCCGAGCAGAGAGGCGACCCAACCCGCTCGTGGTCGTACCTGTTGACGGCTGCCGTCATCGCGGCCGAACTGGGTGACTTCGAAAAGGCCAGGCGATTCGCAGACGACGCCGCAGAGATTGCAGAGACGGACTTTCGCAAGGACTACGTGGAACGGGTCCGCAAAGCAATCCAGGCCTCCCGCCCTTATCGCATGCCGGCCGCCGGCGAAGCGCCGCCGCAACCCTCTGTCCCGAAGAAGCAGCCCGCTGGGGATGCATAGTCGACTCTGCCGCAGGATGCGATCCGGCGGAGATCGATCAGCGGTCAACAAAACAGCCGCACCCGACGAGTGATTGCCCCTTCCGGCGGGTCGCCGTCCGGCTGTTCTCTCGGTGCGGAGTTTGGCATTCTTTTGGGGGACAGGACACATCGCCGACGACATCGAGGACGCCTCATGACTCTGGGTTTCAGTCGCCTGGCCGGCCATTCGCACGGGGCCGCCTGCCTGGCGGTCGTTGTGGTTGCCCTGGGAGTTTTCGCGAGGCCATCGCTGGCTGCGGAGCTGCATGTCGGCGCGGCGAACCGCAGCATCACGCCGGATGGTCCGATCCCGTTGTCTGGCCAGATGCGCACGCGAATTTCCACCGCCGTGGAAAGTCCGGTCGTCGCCGAAGCGATCGCTTTGGAGACGCGGAACGGGGATGCATCGGTCGAGCAGGCCATTCTTGTGGCCTGCGACCTCGTGGCGATTCGCGATGGCATCGCGGACGAAGTCCGTGCACGGCTGAAGGAACAGCTTCCCGACTTTGACGGCAGCAAACTCGTGCTGAGCGCAACGCACACCCACACCGCGCCGGAAGTTCGCGACGACGCCTACGATCTGCCTCCGGACGGCTTCGTCCGCCCCTCGGCCTATCGGGCCTTCCTGACCCAGACGCTCGCGGATGTCGCCGCTCAGGCGTGGAAGAATCGACAGCCCGGTTACGTGGGCTGGGGGCTGGGCCATGCGGTGGTCGCGCAGAATCGCCGGGCCGTCTACAAGTTCGGCGAAGCAAAAATGTACGGCGCCACAAACACTCCCAGCTTCCGTGGCATTGAAGGCTACGAAGACCACGGCGTCGAAGTGCTCTGCTTCTGGAACTCCGATCGCCAACTGATCGCCACGGCGATCAACGTCGCCTGCCCCGCCCAGGAGGTCGAAGGCCGATCAACAGTGAACGCCGACTTCTGGCATCAGGTGCGAACGGCTCTGCGCAAAGAACATGGCGCTGATCTCTGCATTCTCGGGTGGACCGGCGCGGCCGGCGATCAATCCCCCCACCTGATGTTCCGCAAGGCCGCCGAGGAACGGATGCGCAAACTTCGCGGTCTTGATCGGCTTGACGAAATCGCCCGCCGGATCGTTCACGCCTGGAACGAGGCCTATGACGGCGCAAAGCAGGAAATGCACGGCGATGTGCCGCTGGTCCATCGCGTCTCGACGCTCCCGTTGCCGGTCCGGCAGGTGACGGAGGCCGAACTGGCGGAAGCGCAGCAGCAGGTCGACGACCTTTCCAAAGACCCGAAGAACAAGCGGCGCATGCAGTGGAACCAGGCGGTGATCGACCGACACGCCGCGCAGACTCCCGATTCAACGTACGCGGTCGAACTGCATTTCCTGAGGCTGGGCGACATCGCCATCGCGACGAATCCGTTCGAGCTCTTCACCGATTACGGCATCCAGATGAAGTCCCGCAGCCCGGCCCTGCAGACTTTCATCATCCAGCTCGCCGGCCCCGGCTCTTATCTCCCCAGCCAGCGTGCCGTTCTCGGAGGCAGCTACAGCGCAGTCATCCAGAGCAACAAGGTCGGCCCCGAAGGGGGCCAGCTGCTGGTGGACGAGACGGTTGAAGAACTCGAAAAGTTGTGGACGACGAAACCGAAGTGACGTTTCCGCGCATCGGGACTCCCAGACGCGCGCATCCTTCATCCTTCCACTCTCACCCCTGCGGTTCCGTCATTGAGAACGGATCGAGCGCGGCCGTCAGCACATCCGCCGGCAGGATGTTCTGCTCGGTGCACAGTTCGCGGATCGTCTTGCCGGTCTTGAACGCTTCCTTCGCGAGGGCCGCGGCTTTCTCGTAGCCGATGTGCGGGTTGAGGCTGGTGACCATCGAGAGGCTTTTCTCGACGCTTGCCACGCAGGCCTCCTCGTTCGCTTCCATTTCGATCGCACAGAACTCGACGAACGCATCGGTTGCGCTGGCGAGCAGGTTGATGCTTTCGAGCGTCGTCTGGCCCATCACGGGCATCATGATGTTGAGCTGGAACTGCCCGCCGGCCGCGCCGCTGAGGGTGACGCAGCCGTCGTTGCCGATGACGCGGGCGCACACCTGCATCATGCTCTCGCACATCACCGGGTTCACCTTGCCCGGCATAATCGAGCTGCCCGGCTGGCGGTCGGGGAGCTTCACTTCATAAAAGCCGCACCGCGGGCCCGAGCCGAGCCAGCGGATGTTGTTCGACACATTGAACAGCGTGTTGGCGATCGTCTTCAGTTCGCCGTGGCATTCCACCAGCCCGTCGCGCTGGGCGTTGCCTTCGAAGTGGTTCACCGCATCAATGAATGGAATGCCGGTTTCCTCCGCCAGCACCTTCGCGGTTCGTGCGCCGAATTCGGGATGCGTGTTGATGCCCGAACCGACGGCCGTCCCGCCGACGGGTAGTTCGAGCACCGAGTGCAGCGCCCGTTCGGCCCGCTCGATCGAGAGTTCGAGTTGCCGCGCGAACCCGCCGAATTCCTGGCCCAGCCGCAGGGGCGTGGCATCGGCCAGGTGCGTCCGGCCGATCTTGATGATCTGGTCCCATTCCTTCGCCTTCTTGGCGAGTTCCGCGTGGAACTTTTTCAGGGCCGGAACGAGTTTCGACCGGATCGACATCGCCACCGCGACGTGAATCGCCGTGGGGAAGGTGTCGTTGGTGCTTTGGCCCATGTTGACGTGGTCGTTGGGGTGGATCGGCTTCTTGATGTCGAACCGGTCCCCTTTCATCAGCTCGATCGCGCGGTTCGAAATCACCTCGTTCACGTTCATGTTGCTGGAGGTGCCCGACCCGGTCTGGAAAACGTCGATCGGGAATTCGCCGTCAAACCGGCCAGTCGCCACTTCCTTTGCGGCGGCCAGCATCGCATCCACCTGCTGTTCGTTGAGACGCACCTTGCCCGTGCCCGTCAGCTTGCCGAGTTGGTGGTTCGCCTTGCCGCAGGCGAATTTGACAAGCCCCATCGCGTGAATCAGGTCGGCATGCAGCGGCCAGCCGGAAATGGGAAAATTCTCCACCGCCCGCTGCGTCTGAGCGCCGTAGTAGGCCTGCGCGGGAACCTTCACGTCCCCCATGGAGTCGTGTTCGATGCGGAATTCAGACATGGTCGGCAGCCTTCGCGTTCAAGCACTCGAAATTCCGTCCGGCCCGTTGCGGGAAGGACGCTGATGGCGGTTCAAAGTTTCCCGTTTCGTTGCCGAACCGGGCGATCTGGCCCACATTCGATGAGGGTTCATTGCAAATTGCAATTTGCAAATTGAAAATTGCAAATCTGGGAGCCAGTCCGCGTTGCCTTTCTAAAGTCATTTCGTGCCCAATCAGCGTTCCATTCTTGTCGTCGAAGATGAACAGGTCATTCGCAGCAGCCTGCGCGAATTCCTCACGGACGAAGGCTTCGTCGTCACCGAGGCCGGAAACTGTGCCGAAGCGCTCGGACTGGCCCGCCTGCAGGATTTCCAGGTCGCCATCTGCGACGTGCGCCTGCCGGATGGCGACGGCGTCCAGCTCCTGCGCAAGCTGCAGCAGATCAATCCCTCCGTCTTCGTGCTGATCATCACCGCCTATGCGACGGTCGAGAATGCCGTCGAGGCCTTCAAGGCCGGGGCGTTCGACTATCTCGTCAAGCCGGTGATGTTTGAGGATGTCGCCAACAAGCTGCGGCGCGTCTACCAGTTCCGCGAGATGTTTCTGGAAAACCAGCGGCTGCGCAAAGAATTGTCGCAGCCGCAGCAGTTCGAATTGATCATCGGCTCCAGCCAGCCCTTGAAGGAACTGCAGAACGCCATCGCCAAAATCGCCGTCACCCATTCCAACGTGCTGCTGGTGGGTGAAACAGGGACCGGCAAGGAACTGTTCGCCCGGGCCATTCATCAGGCGGGCCCCAAGAAAGACGAAAAATTCATCGCGGTGAACTGCGCCACGCGGCCCGGTGAACTGCTTGAAAGCGAACTGTTCGGCAGCGATTCCGGCGGCCCCGGAGCCCTGCGCAGCGCCGGAGACGGAACCGTCTTTCTCGACGAAATTTCGCACCTGCCCATGGGCGCGCAGACCCGGCTGCTCCGCGCCATCGAATTCAAGGAAGCCACCCCCTCGGGCGGATCCGCCCCTTACAAGGTCTCCGCCCGCATCATCGCCTCCACCAGCCAGGAGCTCATGCGGCTCGTGGGCGAGGGAACGTTTCAGGAAGACCTGTTCTACCGGCTGGATGGCGTCAAGGTCCGCATCCCGCCCCTGCGGGAACGCATCGACGACGTTCCCGAACTCGTCGACCACTTCATCGCCAAGCACAGCCGGCAGATGGGAAAGCGGGTGACGAGCGCCACCAGCGATACGATTCGCCTGCTGATGGCGGCCCAGTGGAAAGGGAACGTGCGGCAGCTCGACAACGCCATCGAGCGGGCCGTATTGATGTGCGATGGAACACAGATCGAACCAAAGGACCTGCCCCCTGATCTGATGGGTCTCGGCCAGCCCCTGCCCGATACCGACGATCTTCGGTCGGCCCTGCGGCATTACGAAAAACTGCACATCGCCCGCGTGCTGAAGCAGTGGCCCGACAAGCGGGAAGCCGCCAAACGGCTGAAACTTGGCCTGTCGAGCCTGTACCGCAAAATCGAAGAGCTGGGACTGGAGTTGTGACCGTTGGAGTTCAGCCTTTAGGCTGCCCGGCGAAGGATGACGGCTGAAGGATGAAGGATGAACGTCACTCCTCCCTGAATCCTGTCCCCTGAATCCTGAATCCTCCTATGGAACCGCTGCGACAGTTCAACGGTCTGCTGAACCAGTTCTCGGCCCTTTCGACCTACGTCATCGTCGCCTGCTTCGCGGTGCATCTGTTCGTTTTCTTCACGCTCTCGCTGTGGGCCCGTCGCGATCTCAGGAACATGGCGTCGGCCCTGTTCGATTTCACCCGCGGGCTGAAACACCAGAGCCTGCTCGACCGCAGCGCCCCGCTGTCCGATCAGGTCGATGCGTTTCTGGCGGACGTGAACGATGTGCTGGACGACCCCGCCCGGGCGGCCGACCGCAGGTCGCTGCACATCCGCATGCAGATCATGGATGAGAAACGGCGCTATCTGAACTCGATGTCGTTCGAGACCATCTACAACATGGCCCGCACCATGATCGAAGCCTACCCGTTGGGCGGCATCGTCGGCACGGTGCTGGCCATCGGGGCGGCCCTCAATGCCGACGCCGGCGGCCTCGCCAGCGTCGACACCATCGTTCGACGCTTTGGCGAATCGATCTGGTGCACCTTCGCAGGTCTGGTCGCCACGATCATTCTGCTGTTCGTGAACAGCTTCCTCGAACCGGGGTTCAATCGCCTCGCAGAAAACCGCCAGCATGTGCGGGAAACCGTCGCCCGCGTGAAGCGCGAGCTCTCGCTGCAGGCGCCGCAGCTCGTCGTCGAGGAGGCGGAGTCGTGATCAGGAATCTGCGGCGCCCGCTGCGCCGCGCGAGGATCGCGCCATGAAGATCACGCGCCGCAAGCTGACTCTGCAGCTCACGCCGCTGCTCGACCTCATGCTGATCGTGTTCTTTCTGCAGTATCTCCAGTTGCGGGAAAATGAAGTTCAGCGGGCCACCGCGGCCGTGGTCGTCCAGCAGGACGCCGTCCGTCTCGCGGGGGAACTGGAAGTCGCCCGGCAGATCGCGGCCGATGCGACGAGCGCCTCGGACGCCCTGAAACGCCAGCTCACGGCCGAGCGGCAACGGGCATCAACCCTTGCCGGCGAAGCTGCGGCCGAACGCACGCGGACCGATCAGATGCTCGCACGCGAGGAAGAACTCGGCCGGCTGGTGGTCGAGCTGTTCAATGTGCCGCAGTCCGACATCAATAAAGTTCTGAACGACCCGGGCGCCGGCGGAGTCGCCCGCTCGCCGGAAGAGGTCGCGGTGCTGCGCAAGCAGTTCCAGGACCTCGCCACAGCGACATCTGCCCGGATGATCAGGCACCTGCTCGTGTTTGACGAGATCCGCAAACGCTGCGATGTGTGGGAAGTGTTTGTCGATTCCCAGCATCTGGTGACCGTCAACACCGGCGCCCGCACGGCGTCCCTCCGCCTGAACATCCGGGACGATGGCGACCCGGATCTCGCGCGGTTCGAGACCGATTTCCTCGAACTGGCGCGAGGCCTTCCCGATCCGAAGTCGCTGGTCGTCATCCTGCTGACGTACGATCGTGGAAGCCGGTTGATCGTGACCGAAGCGCTGCATCAGGCCATGCCGGAAATCACCCGCAAACTGGCCCGGCAAATGACCGCGGTCCGTTTCGAATACGCCGACCTCGGAATCCGCGTCGGACCATAAATCCAGACGGTAGGGAGATGTGGGCGGCCTGGTCGTCGCGGCGGTGCGGATCCGTCCGGCGAAGCGCTCAGCTCATCAGATCGGTCACCACGCGCCCGTGCACGTCGGTCAGGCGGAAATCGCGGCCGGCGTAGTTGAACGTCAGCCGCGTGTGATCCAGACCCAGGAGGTGCAGCATGGTCGCGTGCCAGTCGTGGATATGGACCGGCTTGTCGACCGCCTCGTACCCGATCTCGTCCGTTTCGCCGTACGACAGCCCTCCCTTGACGCCGCCGCCAGCCATCCACAGCGTGTATCCCTTGTTGTTGTGGTCGCGTCCGGCTCCCCCCTGAATGTAGGGCGTCCGGCCGAACTCGCCGGCCCAGACGATCAGGGTGTCCTGCAGCAGCCCGCGCTGCTTCAGGTCGGCGATCAGCGCGGCGATCGGCTTGTCGGTCATCGCGGCACTTTCGGCCAGTTTCTCCTCCAGCTGGAAGTGATGGTCCCAGCTGGTGGGGGGCGTCAGCTCGATGAACCGCACCCCCGCCTCCACCATGCGGCGGGCCAGCATGCATTGCCGGCCGAAACGATCGGTCGCCTGCCCCGGGCCGATGCCGTACGCCTGCTGGGCGGCCTCGGTTTCTCCACGCAGGTCGAGCAGTTCGGGAAGCTGCCCCTGCATGCGGAACGCCAGCTCGAACGATTCGATCGCCCCTTCGATCTCCGGGTGATAGCCGTCGCGTACGAGCTTTATGGAGTTCAGGTCGCGGATGAGGTCGAGCTGCGAACGCTGGCTGCTCGTCGTGAGCTGGTCGTTGGCAATGTTCTTCAGCGGCGGACCCGGTTCCTGATCGACCTTCAGAAACGCCGCATAGAACCCGGGGATCTGGTTGGTGCCGATTTTCGTTGCCTGGCAGATCGACGGCAGGAACCCGCTGCCGTAGTTGCGGGCGCCGCCGTTGTCGCTTGGTGGATTCAGCGTGACGAACCCCGGCAGGTTCGCGTTTTCGGTTCCCAGCCCGTACAGGGTCCACGCGCCGAACGAAGGCCGCACGAACTGAAAGCTGCCGGTATGCATCTGCACGAACGCCTGCGAGTGGTTCGGCAGATCGGTCTGCATGCTGCGAACGACGCACAGGTCATCCGCCTGCTTCGCCAGCTCTGGCAGCACGTCCGACATCCACATGCCCGATTCGCCGTGCTGCCTGAACTTGAAGGGCGATCCCATCAGCTTCGCCGAGTTGATCTGCCCCGGCGTCATCCCCTGCCCGCTGCGGCTTTGCAGCTCGGGCTTGTAGTCGAACAGGTCGACATGCGACGGCCCGCCGTTCATGCACAGGAATATGACGTGCTTCGCGCGGGGGGCAAAGTGCGTCGGCTTCGGATCGAGCGCCGAGTTGCCGGTTGAGGCGCCCCGCGCCGCCGCCTGATGCGCCAGGCTGGCGAATGCCAGATAGCCAAAGCCGGACGCCATCGACTTCAGAGCCGCGCGGCGTGAGAAGGGCGAAAGATTCATGTTCTTGATCCTCGGGCAGTTGATTTCACCAGGCCGGCGGATTGCCGTCGTCGCCTGCGTCAGGCCATCAGTCCAGGTTCCGGAATTCCGCCGTCGCCAGCAGCGCCTGGCAGAATGTCTCAAGAACTCCAAAAGCCTCTTCCTTCGTCGACAGCGATTCATTCAAAAACGCCACGGCCCGCGACAGCTCCTCCGGACGCGGGTCGCGACTGAAGCACAGCTGAAACGCCCGCTGCACCTGTTCTTCGGGAACCGATGTCGCGAGATTCAGACGTTTCGCCAGGCCAGCCGCACACTCGGCCACAAACGTACTGTTCATCAGATACAAGGCCTGTGTCGGCACGTTCGTCGTCTCGCGTTCTCCACTGACAAGACTGGGCTCCGCGAAGTCGAACAGCTCCAGCACGTCCGGCAGCCGGTCTCGAATGACCGGCAGATAGACGCTGCGGTGCGTCGATCCATCGAGATCGCGGGGCAGACGTTTGTCGAGACCGATCAGCGAGACCGGCCGATCGCCAATCACGCGGCCGACCAGTGAGCCGTCAGGTCGCGACAGGTCCAGTTCGCCGGACGCGGCGAGCATCGCATCGCGAATCGATTCCGCGGTCAGGCGGCGCTTCGCCATGCGCCACACGAGGCGATTGTCGGGATCGTGCTGGAACGCCTCGGGACGGAAATCGGACGATTGCCGATAGGCCCGCGTCAGCACGATCGTCCGGATCAGCTTCTTCAGCGACCAGCCCTCGTCCATGAACCTGATCGCCAGGTGATCGAGCAGTTCCGGATGACTGGGGAGTTCGCCTGTCGAGCCGAAATTGTCGACCGTCTTCACCAGCCCCGCGCCGAACAGATGGTGCCACACGCGGTTGACGTACACGCGGGCCGTGATGGGATTCCCGCGATGCGTCAGCCAGCGGGCGACCTGCAGGCGTCCGCTCTGATCCTCCGGCATCGGCTCGCAGCCATCGAACTGCAGCGCTGCCGGAATGCCACGGGGAATGCGTCCCTTCGGCTTGGCGACATCGCCCCGCTCGAACAGCGGCGACTCCATCGGGAACCGGAAGTCCTGCACGCCCATCGCCAGCGGCAGAGCCTCGCCGGTTTCCGAAACTTTGTCGAGCTCTCCTTTGAGTCCGCCGGACTGCCAGAAAATTCGCAGCGCGTCCTGCAGAGTGTAAATGCCGCTGGCGTCCCGGCCCTCAAGGATCGCTTTCCGCTGAGCGGCCTTCTTGTCTTCCTCTTCCTGCTTCAGCGCCGCCAGCTTGCCCTTCAGTTCTTCGACCTTCTTCGCCGGGATCGAGGCATGCAGCACCTTCTGCCCCTCCACCTGCGGCAACGGGAGCGGATCGCCCCCCACTCGATTGGAAGGTGACACCGACGTTCCAAAGAACGTCTTCGTGCTTTTGAAGACGCCTGCCAGCGCGTAGTAGTCCTCCATCGTGAATGGATCGAACTTGTGGTCGTGGCAACGGGCACACGCCACCGAGTTCGACAGGACGGCCCGCGTCAGCGTGTCGATCTGCTCGTCGATCAGGTCGGCGTTGAACTGCGGCTCGTTTCCTTCATCAAGGTTCTTGGGGCCCAGCGCCAGAAACCCGGTCGCGATCAGCAGCCGCGCCCGTTCCGAGTCGTTCTCAGCCGGCAGCAGGTCGCCGGCGATCTGCTCCTGGAGAAACCGGTTGTACGGAATGTCAGCCGTGACGCTGTCGATCACATAGTCGCGATAGCGCCAGGCGTAAGGAAACGTAATGTTCGCTTCCTTGCCGCTCGACTCGGCAAACCTCGCGACATCCAGCCATTTCCGGCCCCAGTGCTCGCCGAATTGGGCCGTCGCCAGCAGGGCATCGACTTCCGCCGCCAGGGCCGCGTCGTCGCCATCGGCCATGGCCCGCTCGAGAAACCGCGCGACATCCTCCGGAGCCGGCGGCAGGCCGGTGAGGTCGAAATACAATCGCCGCAGCAGCGCCGGCCGCTCGGCGTCGGCCGATGGCGACAGCCCAGCCGCTTCCAGAGGCGCGAGAATGAACTGATCAATCGGTCCGCGAATCCAGTCCTGGTGCATCACTGCTGGCGGCGCGACGTCCACGGGCGGGCGCTTCGCCCAGAACTCCTTCTTCAGCCGGGCCGAGGCCGCGGTGTCGCGCGGGTCGGGGGCCCCCATGCGGATCCACTCCTTCACATCGGCCAGTGCCGCATCAGACAGTTTCTCCGCCTTGGGCGGCATCTTCAGGTCAGGGTCGGCATGGGAGGCGGCAATCAGCAGCCAGCTGGCGTCCGGGTCGCCTGGCACAACGGCCGGCCCGCGATCGCCCCCCTTCCGGATGGCGTCCCGCGTATCAACCCGCAGATCTCCTTCCGCCTTCCCCGATTCCTCGGAGTGGCAGCTGTAGCACGACTTCACCAGCACCGGCCGGATCTTCGCCTCAAAAAAGGCGATTCCCGCAGGGTTGGCCTCCGCGGGCGACGCATCGGCCCCGAAGGTCGGTGTGATGAGCACACTCGCAACAGCAGCAACCTGAAAAATGGAGCGCATGATTTTCACTTGCTGTTCGATTCCGTATGTCCCGTGAGCGGCAAGACGCTGGACGCCGGTCGTGTGACGGACCGCCATCTCGCGCGTCCCCGCTCACAACTTCCGAGGGAACGTCTGATCCTCGATCACGGCCTCGGCATCGAGGTGATGCTCCAGCCTGTAGCTCTCTGCGGGCGGGGCCGGGCGGTCGATCAGCGTGTAGGTCACCGTGCCATTGGGCCCCCTGGCAGCGTGCAGCCACAGCACCAGCCGGACGACGAGATTCCGTTCGACATCCACCTCCAGCATGGCGGCCGAGAGAAAGGGATGCGTCCGTCCGTCTTTGAGCCGTGCCCAGATGACGCTCCGCAATCCATCGGAGTGCGGGGTTGGCCGGTCGGTCTTCAGGTCAAACCCCTCCAGCACGTCATCGACCAGCACGGGAACCGTCAGCGACGCGATCTGGCAGAGGGTTTCGATTTCCTCGGGGAACGACGCGCGATCGGGCGAAAAGCGGATGCCCTTCTGCGGGTTGGGCGCCAGCCAGACAGTCCCCGTCTCGTCCCGGCCAATCCTGATCCGGCGGGAACCAAGCGCCGCGTCCGACCAGAACTGGTCGCCGCGCGTCCACAAAATGCTCTCTGAAGCGCTGGCCGTCGTATCCGCATCTCCGGATGGCTCCAGCGCATGCTGCACGCGGTAGCAACGGTCCACGCTCTGGGTGTGAACCGTGCGGACCGTTCGCAACAGCGATGCGGCGTGGGCCGGGCTCGAATCGAAGAAACGCCCCCCCAGAAACGCCACGACCACCGCCGCTGCCATCACGGCCCACGCGAACATCCGCGGGCCAGCGTGGTGTGCGGCGACGGGAGGCGCCGTCAGGTCGAGCCGGCGATCGGCTTCGATGCGATCGAGCAGGGCACGGGCATCCGTCTGCAATTCAATGCGCCGGAGGTGCGCCGCGACGAGGTCGTCGATCGGCGCGCCCGGGTCTGATGGGGATTCACTCACCGCGTCTGTCCTTCTCGAAACGTCTTCACTTTTTCGGCGAGGCTTTGCCGGGCGCGATGCAGCAGTACGCGTGCATTCGCATGGCTCACCCCCGCCATCACCGCGACATCCGCCAGCGAATGCCCCAGGCTCGACAACTCCACCACCGCCCGCTGCCGGACCGGCAACGCCGCCAGCCCTTCGCTGACGGCCTGCTCGAGCTCGGCATGCATCAGCCGCTGTTCGGGCAGCTGGTGATCGTCGGAATGAGGGGACGAGGGCATTCCCTGCATGTCGCCGACGCTGCACTCGGGTGGTCTTCGCTGCACATGGTTGATGCACGCATTCGTGATCGAGCGGTACAGCAGCTTTGCGCCGTCCGCCGGCAGGTCGTAACGGGTCGACCGCGCCAGCAGCTTCCGGTAACACTCCTGCACGATGTCTTCCGCATCGTGACGATTGCGAACCAGCGTGATGGCATACGCCAGCGCAGGCCGAACCGTGCGGGCAATCCACTGGCCCGCATCTTCGTCGTCGGTGTTGGGACGGCGATCGGGTGACAGCGGCAACTCCCTCCACAGGAACAACACGGGACGCCACGAACCGTTACACGCTTTTCAGTGCGTCTGGCCCAATCGGTCTCGGGCTGCTCAACTTCGCGTTCGAACTTGTATAGAGTCGCTTCAGTCTGCCTTGCGGCGGTGCCGCGCTCAACAAGAACCACCGATTCATGCCGGACGCCTCGCCGGACGATGTTGTGGAAACGCCACCGCGACCGGCGGCGCCGCCCTCTCCCCAGTCCGGCGCGCCCCCGGTTTCTCCCCGCCCCGTCGACTTCGCCGCCGCCCCGCTCGCCCCCCGCGACGCCGCCCTCATTCTGGTTCAGCTCGCACTTTGCGCCATCGTCGTCTGGCAGTTTCAGCTGGAAGAAAAACGGCACCTGCTGTGGGCGCTGCTCGCCGCGCTCGGCGGATTTCTCGTCAACATTCGTCTCCCGCCACGGTGGCGCCCCGCCTGGTTCACGGCGGTGTCGGTCGCCTGCCTCGCTGTTGTGCTTGGCCCGCAGGACGCGCTCTTTGCACTTTCCGTCGCCGGCGCCCTGCTGGCCGCGGCGCTGCTTCCCGTCTCATTCATCGCCAGGGCGGGGTTGCTCGTCCTGCTGGCGGCCGCCTGCATCTGGCAGCGCTCCAGTTCCATCGCCCCGTTCTGGCCGATTGTCGGGTCGATGTTCATGTTCCGCACCATCTCCTACCTGCAGGCGGTGCGCAAAGAACGGGCCCCACGATCACTTGCGGAAACGGCCAGCTACTTCCTCATGTTCCCCAATGTCTTCTTCCCGCTCTTTCCCGTCATCGACGCCCGCACCTTCCGCGACTGCTGGTACAACGCCGATGCCCGCACGATCTACCAGACCGGCGTCCACTGGATCGCCACAGGCCTCCTGCACCTCGGGCTCTACCGGGTCGTCAAGTACGAACTGCTCCCCTCGCCGCTGGCCGTCCGCACCCTCAGCGACGCCTTCCTTTACCTGGCGATGAACTACGCGCTTTACCTGCGCGTGTCGGGGCATTTCCACCTCGTCTGCGGCATGCTCCACCTCTTCGGCTGGAACCTGCCGCGCACGCACGACCACTACTTCCTCGCCGCCAGCTTCAGCGAGATCTGGCGTCGCATCAACATCTACTGGAAGGACTTCCTCATGAAGACCTTCTTTTACCCTGCGTACTTCCAGTTGCGTGGCCCGCTGAGCAGGCTGCGTTACGGGGAAGCGATGGCGATCGCGACCGCCGTGATGTGGGTCTTCTTCTGGACCTGGCTGGCCCATTCGTGGCAGACGTTCTGGATTCTCGGCCGGTTTCCATTTCTGCTGGAGCATGGCATCACATGGCTCGTTGTCGGGCTCTTCGTGGCCGTCAATTCTGTGGTCGACTATCGCCGCGCGGTCCGGACTCCTGCCGCAAAGTCTCCGATCACCGCCGGAGAACTCCTGCTCCATTCGTTCCAGGTGATCGGGATGTTCCTGCTCGTCGCCACCTTCTGGGGGCTGTGGAGCAACAGGGAGACGTTTCTGTTTGTGATGCAGAGTGCTGCGGAAGCACCCTGGCGTGCTGCTGATGCATTCTGGATTCTGAGCGGGATGCTGGTATTGGGGACCGCCGCAGCCATCGAACGCCTGCTGGAGTCGCAGCGGGGGAGGGTCCGCCGACAACAGGATGCAGCCTCTCGCCAGGCGGCGTTCCAGCGTTCTGCGTCGCGAACCGTCGCGACGATGACCGTGGCCGTGATTGTTGCCATTTTCCCTGCCGATCATGTGCTGCCGCAGACCTGGGCGGCTCATTGGCGGGATCTGCGAAAAGAGCAGACCACAGTCGGAGACGCACTCGCCAACATAGATGGCTACTACGAACAGTTGAACGATGGCTCGCTCCAGGCAGGTCCATATCTTCTCCGTGGTGATACCAGCTTTCAGGAACAGTTCGCCGGTGAGTTCTTGTCGATGGTCCGCCCCAGACGCGACATTCAGCTCCTGGAACTGATCCCCGGATGGCAGGGAGAATTCAACGGCGCAAAGACCACCGTCAACCGCTGGGGCATGCGCGACAAGCCGCGAACTCTCGCCAAGTCGCCCGGAACGCGCCGCGTAGCCGTCGTCGGCTCAAGCGTCGTCATGGGACTGGGAGTCGACGACGATCACACGATTACGCAGGAGCTGGAGCGACTCCTGAACGCCTCCGCCGATGACGGAACATCCTGGGAGGTCCTGAACTTCGGGATGGGGCGTTCCTATGCCGTCGAACGCCGAGCCATTATCGAGCACAAAGTGCTCGCCTTTCAGCCGGACGTCATCCTGTATGTCGCACATCAGGATGAATACTTCCACACCACCAAGAATCTGGGCCGCGCCTTCGCGCGGGGCATCGACCTGGAAGACCCGAATCTTGACAAACTGACCCGTGATCTCAGCCTGTCCTATAATTCCACAGACTACGAGATCGAATCAGGCTTCAGTTCCCGATCGACTCAGGTTCTCGAACTCACATATCAGCGGCTCAACGCAATCAGCCAGGAGTCGGGCACGAAGATGGTCTTCGTCTATCTGCCGATTCCCGGCAATCACCCGGTTCCGAGTGATCCGACCGTGGTGATGCAGATGGCCGAAGCCGGAGGACTGAAATCCATCGACCTGACAGGCTGGTGGGGCACTCTGGCGACCGAAGAAGTCGTGGGCGCGATGGACCAGTTTCATCCGCGAAAGGTTGGGACTCGACTGATCGCCACCACCCTGTTCAACCACCTCGCAGAAATGCGACTATTCCAAGTCACAAGTCAGCCCTGACACCACCAAGGCCATCGCCTACTTCACATAGCCGAACATGGTGAGGAGCCGCAGGCTGTT